>Ga0207831_100087_pt1 | contig 119426 bp, 99 predicted proteins | sample TtanPargueraPR_7_FD_187741 | JGI IMG/M metagenome (GOLD analysis project Ga0207831, IMG submission 187741) | Aerobic enrichment media microbial communities from Bioluminiscent Bay, La Parguera, Puerto Rico - Tt and M1 (2) (SPAdes) | ecosystem: Environmental > Aquatic > Marine > Unclassified ...
TTGCGACGGAGGAATAATAACGATTAACTTTGTGATGACCGACAGTTGTTCAACCGACAATCATTTGGCATCGTTCAGCATAAGTGATGCTGCTGATGTACAGGTAACCGGACCGGGAAATCAGAGCTACTCAAGTTGCGATTTCTTAACCGATGCAGAAGTAACCTCGGCGTTTAATGCCTGGATCGACAGTTTTGCAGTAGTTACAAATGAATGTGGAGCCGACACAATGGATCTGAGTGGTTACAGCCCACCTAACCGTTGCGACGGAGGAATAATAACGATTAACTTTGTGATGACCGACAGTTGTTCAACCGACAATCATTTGGCATCGTTCAGCATAAGTGATGCTGCTGATGTACAGGTAACCGGACCGGGAAATCAGAGCCACTCGAGTTGTGATTTCTTGGACGATACAGAAGTAGCAACAGCGTTTACCGCGTGGATCGATAGTTTTGCAGTACTTGTGAATGAATGTGGCGCCGACACGATGGATTTGAGTGGCTATAGTGCCCCTGATCTTTGTGATGGTGGAACAGTATCAATAGACTTTACGATGACTGACAGCTGTTCAACCGATACACATTCGGCTTCGTTCAGCATCTCTGCACGCGATGCAATTACTGTATCATGTAACGACACCACTCTGGTTTGTGATGCTACCGATATTGCCGGTGCATATGATGCATGGGTGAATGGATTTACCTATGAAGGTGGTTGCGCAGGTCAGGTTTCAACAAATATTTCATCTGTTCCGCCGTTGTCAGGTATTGATCCAAGTACCGGAGGTACGCTTTCTTTTGAATTCAAGGCATGGGATAAATGTTCACGCGACTCAGTTACCTGTACGTTTACCGTTCCTCAATGCGAAGTATGTGAAACCGCCTATGGAGTTTACGAAGACAGCGTTTGCTTCCTGGATAATAATACCGGATACACCTTTAGTAACTGGGGTTGGAGTAATCATATGAACTCAGCAGACTTCCCTGTTATCTTAGATGTATATGCTGGTAACTCATCCTGTAATATCATTACTGATAAGATGGGAGAAGTAACCGTAGACATGGTTGGTGGTGATTTGGTTATTCACTATGTAACCGAAGGATTTGGATCTTATTATATGAGCCAGATTCACGTGAATGTTAATTGTTGGCCATTTGTATTGAAAAAGAAAGGTGGTGCTTCGGTATCTCCTGGCCAATACACTGTTAACGTTTCAGGATTGAGTTATGTAACAGATTATACCATTACTATCCCGGCATCGAAACTCAATAATATTGATCTAAGTAATTTCTATCTGATTGCTCATGCTGTGGCATGTTACATACCTGGAGCGGATGATCCTGTGCCTAATTCCGGAAGCTATACTTATTCCGGCAAACCGATCTCTTGTGATGAACCAGTTAAAGCAGCAGAAATTGAAGTACCTGAAGAATTAGCTCCAAGCGAGTTGATCGTTTACCCGAATCCATTTACGGAAAAAGTTACTTTCGAATTCGTTTCAGGAGTTGATGCTTATGGCGTACTTGAAATCTACAATATTACCGGTCAGCGAGTAGCAAGAATACTTGATCGTCCGGTTGAGGCTGGAGTTATGAATCGGATAGAATATGTACCGGAACATGATGTTAGCGGAATATATCTCTATCGTTTAGATTTGGATGGAAAACTCCAAATTGGCAGAATTATTTACAAAGAATAATTATGACCCTTATTTTTTATCATGTATAATGCCAAAGTCTATCAGACTTTGGGCTGAGGATTCGTCCTTAGTGGGATTCGTTAAAGAGGCTGACTTGTTGAGGTCAGCCTCTTTCTTTGGTGTAGGGAAGGATTCCATCTTTTTGAAGAGATGGAATCCTTTATTTTGACTTTGGCGTAATGTTTCTTTAGGTATAAAGACAAATTTTGAAATAACTCAACTAATCACGAACTTCGCATTGCGCTGGTTAACTAATATGTTTTACCATGAAACGATTGTGCTGTCTTCTGATTTTTAACTTTGCGCTGCTGTTATTTGCTTTCCCCCGGGAACTTACTTTTTCTAATTATTCTATCAATGAAGGGCTGTCGCAAAGTGTTGTGAATTGTTTATTTCAGGATTCACTGGGATTTATTTGGGTGGGTACCCAAAACGGGTTGAACCGTTTCGATGGCGAAAATTTCAGGGTTTATCGTTATCTGCCCAACGATTCGCTTACACTTTCTAACAACTGGATTTATGCCATATCTGAGGATAGACAGGGAAATTTGTGGATCGGGACCAAAGGAGGGTTGAATAAATACCTCCGCGAAAAGGATTGTTTTGAGCGAATAAATTATCACACCGGTTTCGATCCCGAGGTGAGTACGCACAGTTATAATAACCTCCTTTTAAGCAACGGAAAGATACTTGTGCATACGCCACCAGTGATTTCTGTTTTTACGCCCGAAGCGCAACAATTCTCACATTTTCAAAGCGATTTTCCTTTTGATCCTGCCATAAAAGATGTAAAACTTCCCGTTTTGGAAGATCGCGATGGCACGCTGTGGACCGGATGTACCGAAGGTATTGCGGTCTTTTCATTTCAGAATGAAGAATTTTCGTGCTACCCGTTTTTGTCTGTTAATGGCGATACCTTGGAGCAGGCAAATGTTACCGGGTTATTTCAGGATTCGAAATCCCAAATCTGGGCCGGAACAACAGACGGTTTGTATCTTTTTAATCAAGAAAAGAAAAGATTTGAAGAGCAGGTTTTTGCGCTTACAACGGGCGAAGAATTTTCTTTTAGCACCTGTGTTCGCAGTATTGTTGAAACTAAATCCGGGGAACTAATTGTGGGAACCGAAGGCAACGGAGTTTTTATTCTGACAGAAGAAGCAGGGCGATACTCCATTGAAAATCTGACTTCGGAAAACAGCGGTTTGGCGCATAATATTGTTCAGAGTTTATTGATCGACAAATCGGAAAACCTGTGGGTAGGCACACTGGCGGGTATCAGCAAAACCGATTTAAAAACGGATAAGTTCCGGCTTTTTCGACATAGTAACTCGCCAACATCGGTCGATTTGCAGGGAAATGTAATTGCAGGAATGCTAAAAAACGATGATGGAAAGCTGTGGATCGGAAACTGGGGGCAGGGTTTAAATATTGTTGATCCGGAAAACAACGAGGTAGAACATTTTTCGTCGCAGGAAAGTGGCAATCATTACCTCTCCAACGATTTTATACATGTTGTTTTTAAAGATCACGATGGCGAAATTTGGTTAGGGACACGGGATGGTATTTTTGTTTGGAATCGACAGAAAAAGCTTTTTGAAGATTGGCTTCAGTTTTTTGATCGCTCTGACTGGCCTTCCCTGGAAAATACACGGATCTATCACATTATTCAGGATAAAAATGATCGTTATTGGATCGGTACTTCTATCGGAGTATTTCTGGTGGATAAAAAATCGGAAGAAGTAATACGGTTTGATCAGCAGGAAGTAGGGGCGCGACAAATTAGTTCGAACCTGGTTTATACACTGTTGGAAGATTCTGACGGATTGATTTGGATGGCTACAATTGGGGGGGTGGATGTTTATAATCCGGCAACGGATAAACTAACACATTACAACAAAGCTGAAGGTGAGCTGAGCAGCGATTTTGTTATTTCGTTGTGTGAAGACAGCCGGCGAAGGATTTGGATCGGTACCAATGCGGCGCTCAATATTTTTGATAAAAACACGCAGCAGTTTAGCTATCTGGATGAGAAAGATGGCTTGCCCAGTAATTACATTTACGAGATTGTTGAAGACGAGAATAAGGATTTGTGGTTTGCCACCGGAAATGGTTTGTGCAGGTACGACCTGAATAAAAACGAGATACAGGTTTTTACGCCCGAAGATGGTTTGCAAAGTTCTGAATTTAACCTGCGCGCTGCTTTTTGTGCCGACGATGGCGAGTTGATGTTCGGCGGGATGAATGGCTTTAACACGTTTTACCCCGACTCGTTGAAAGGCAATCCTTACATTCCAACCATTGTTTTTACTGCTTTTACAACTACCAGTAACAATCAACAGCACGAAATAAATATTGCAACAGAACCGAAGGTGGTTTTAAAACACGATGTACAATCGTTTACCATTGAATTTGCCGCTCTTGAATTTACCAATGCCAACAAAAACAGTTATGCCTACAAAATGGAAGGCATTTCAAACGAGTGGAATGAAATTGCCAACCGCAAGTTTGTACCGTTTTTTGCCTTGCCGCCTGGTGAATATAATTTTTCGGTTAAGGGATCGAATAACGACGGTGTTTGGAATGACGAAGGAGTAAGTTTGCAAATCGTAGTTCTGCCTCCGTGGTGGCGAAGTAGAACGGCTTACCTGGTTTATTTTGTACTGATTGTTATTGGAATCGGGTTATTTATAAAGTTGCGCGAACGGCGTCTTCAGCTGGAGAAAGTCAGGTTGGAGAAAAAGGTGTTGGAACGTACGATTCAGATAAAAGAGCAGAACGAAGTAATTACGGCCAAAAACAAAGAATTGAACGAATTAAACCGCACAAAAGACAAGTTTTTCTCGATAATCGGGCACGACCTTCGTAATCATTTTAACATCATCATTGGCTTTTCCGAAAACCTGCTGATGAGTTTTAAAAATATGGATGCAGCTGATCAGGAGCGTCATATTTCGAATATTTACAAATCGTCGATTCAGGCTAACGACTTGTTGGGTAATTTGTTAACCTGGGCACGCTTGCAACGAAATGCCATAACATTCAATCCCGAGCCCATAAATGTTTCAGCAAAAATCAGGGAGTTACTGCGGTTTCATGACGAGGCAGCGATGAAAAAAAATATACTGATTGAGGTGTATGCAAAAGAAGAGCTTGTTGCCAGTGCCGATGTGAATATGTTCTCAACGATTGTACGAAACCTGCTTGCCAATGCAATAAAGTTTACGCACAACGATGGCGAAATAGCGATTTCCGTATTAAAAGAAAACAACTGGTGCACGGTAAAAATCGAGGACAACGGAGTTGGAATAGCTGAAGATAAACTGAAAAGTATTTTCAGCATTGAAAGCACTGAGGTTACGAGGGGAACAAATGGCGAAAAGGGCACGGGACTGGGACTGGTGCTTTGTAAAGAATTTGTTGAGAAACATGGAGGAAAAATAAGTGTTGAAAGCCAAGTTGGAAAAGGAAGCAAATTTATGTTTACTTTGCCTCTCAATGATGCAGAAATATAACAAATTAGCAATTCTATTGGCATTCCTTTTTGCGATGGCAGCTTGTAAAACAGCTCCGCAGAAACCGGAAATAATGGGACAAAAAATTCTGGAAAGTATACAATGGAAGGACCAGCCGGATGTGTGTCAGGCATTGGTGGTTTTTAATTCTGCTGCCGACGATCATCACGCCAATTTAATGGCTTACGAAAAAACAGAGCAAGGCTGGCATCCTGTTTTTGAGGTGATTCCGGCAGGAATTGGCGAAAATGGTTTTGCGCCAATAAACGAAAAAGTGGAAGGTGATGGCAAATCACCAACCGGTATTTTCGCTTTGGGAAATCTGTTTACTTACCTGGATAGCGCCGATACCAAAATGCCGCACCAGAAAACTACTGCCGAAGATAAATGGATTGACGATCCGGAGTCGGAATATTACAATCGACACGTGCAGGGCGAAACCGATGCGCAATCCTACGAAAACCTGCTGCTAAAAAGCGATGCCTATAAATATTGTATGGTAATTGAATACAATACCAATCCGGTTGTAAAAGGAAAGGGAAGTGCTATTTTCTTTCACCTGAATAAAACCGACAATGAGTCAACGGCCGGGTGTGTAGCCATAACTGAAGAAAATATGCTTCGGGTGCTTAAATGGTTCGACCCCAAAAGCAATCCACACATTATTATGGGAAATAAGGATGAATTGCTTTCAGGACTAAACCAATAATCCTCTTTCCTTTAGAAGATATTGTATAATCCTTCGCCGTCTTTTTCAAACTGTGCGATGCTGATGTCGGTCATTGGGTGCTTTATCAATTGGAAAAGCAACTCCGGACTAATCGTTGCCGACTGTGCTCCGGCCATACTCACACGGTGAATCTGGTCGACAGTTTTAAAACTGGCTGCCAGCACTTTGGTGTCCAGATTAAATTCTTTGGTGTTTTTTACAATGTCGCCAACAACCTCAATTCCGTGCGACGAAATATTATCCAAACGGCTAACGTATGGAGCAACAAAATCGGCTCCGGCACGCGATGCCACCAATGCCTGTTGTTGCGTAAAAATAGCTGTTGCCGTTACGTTTATACCTGCATCTTTTAACATGCGCATGGCTTTGTAACCATCGATCGACACAGGGATTTTAGCATAAAAATTATCGCCCAGATTAAAGTAGCTTTTGTATGTTTTTGCCTCGGCTACCATATCTTCGGCTTTCTCAGACATCACCTGAACGTGAATGGTTCCTTTGCCAACAATCTCAATGATGTTTTGAATCGCTTCAGAAAGTTTTAAACCCGATTGTTTTAAAATGGTGGGATTTGTTGTTACCCCTGTCAAAGGAAAAAATTCGTACAAATCTTTTAATGCCTGAATGTCTGCGGTGTCTGCCAGATAAATCATCTTTATTTTATTTTTTTGTTGAAATATAAAATAGGTGATCGGTTCTGATTTAGTAAGTACTGCAAAGATAAGCATGATTTTCCGGAGGAACCTTTTTTCGGATACGTCAGCTTATTTGTTAACATGAAATGAGCACAGAATAAAAATTACGCTATAAGAATCGATTCAAAAGCACTGCGAATTCTCCATCTGTCGAGCGATTGCCTTAAAAACTTAAGTTGAAATTGTATTGTCGGAGAATATTCTTCTTGCTTTGTCGTTTTCAATTCCAGAATCTTTTGACTTTTTTTGTAGCATGATATCTAGACGAGGGGGGATTTTTTGTTTGCTGCTTTTTGCAGTGTCAGTGGCTTTCGGGCAAAGTAAAACGGTTAACACTTTAGATGTGCCTAATGTGGAGAAAACCATAAATATTGAGGGTTTCCGAGCTTCATTGGATAGCTTTCCGGAATCGGCACAAAAAGGCTATCTGGAGCAGTTTATTGTTCCCGGAAATGATGGATACATTATCAGTCGTTTTGGTCCGCGTTCGGGACGCATGCATTACGGCACCGATATAAAAATGTATAAAGGCGATACCGTGGTGGCAACACAAAGCGGTGTTATTGCCCGCGCCAACTGGGGCTATGGTTTTGGCCGGCTGGTGGTTATTCAGCACCGAAATAATATTCAAACGTATTACGCTCACCTCACTTCATTTCTGAAGAAAAAGGGCGATAAAGTGGAAAAAGGCGAACCGATTGGTTTAGCCGGAAGTACAGGGCGCGCCCGTGGTCCGCACTTGCATTTCGAGATGCGCGAAAACGGACAACCTTTTGATCCTGAACTGGTTTTTGATTTCAAAGAAGAAAAAATACGCGAAGACGCTTTTGATACGGAGAGTTTAATGGCGCTGCATAAAAAGCTAAAACCGAAAGGTTACTCCACAAATGTTGCCGTGCCCGAATATTACAAGGTGCGCTCGGGCGATTCGCTGTGGGTGATCTCGCGAAAGTTTAAAATGTCGATTAATGAGCTGTGCCGCCTAAACAATATTTCTGAAAATTCCGTATTGCAAATTGGGCAACCACTCAGAATGTATTAGCCATACGATTTGCGGAATTGCCAATAAAACTAAAACAAAAAATGATCGAAAATATAGATTTGCCACAAGCAATAAATGCCGCCGGCGTGCCTGCAACTTTTGCCAACGAAAGTTATGGCGACCACGAACGAAATACTTTTGACATTTGGCTGGCCGATTCGAATCAACCAACGCCGCTGGTAATGTACATTCATGGCGGAGGTTTTATTGGAGGCGATAAAAGTCGCTATTACGATTCGGAAGACTGGGTGCGTTTGCTCGATGCAGGCATTTCTATAGCCAGCATTAATTACCGTTTTATGAGCGAACCGCCATACGGAATTTTGGGTAGTATGAAGGATTCAAAACGCTGCCTACAATACATTCGGGCCAACGCCGAAAAATACAATATTGATAAAACCCGTATTGCCTGCAGTGGCGGTTCGGCCGGAGCAGGAACTTCGTTGTGGCTGGCTTTTTCGGATGATATGGCCGATGCTGATAATGACGATCCTGTGTTGCGTGAATCGACAATAATTTCATGTGCTGCAGCTTTTTCAACCCAATCAACTTACGACATTTTACGTTGGCCCGAGTTGATCGGAATTCCACCGTATCAAAATCCTGAAGAGTTGTTGACAATCGCCCGTGTTTTTGGCCTGAAATCAGCCGAGGGAACTGATCTGTTTGCACAAACTGAGATTCGATCAGAGCTTGATTTCCTGGATAAAATGACGAAAGACACTGTGCCGTTTTTTGTGTTCAATCATTACGAGGGAGGCATCCCAACCAACGAAGATGAATTGCATCATCATCCGTTGCATGCCAAAGCTTTAAAGGACCGTGCCGAAGAAGTTGGTGCCGAGGCAATTGTTTATGCGCCGGCCATCGGAATTGCCGATCCTTCGGGTAAAGATGTGGTTGAGTTTTTTATCGAAAAATTAGTGTAGAAAAGGCTGTTCATGTGTTAACACAAATAGCCTAATATTTTATTCCGTAAGTTTTTCCATAGTCTTTTTAATATCGCCCGGAGTACTCATAATTTTCATAAATGTACCCATGGTTAGCTCCGGCCAATGCAACGCAATCCGGTATTTTCCCGGCAGGATGCTTGCCTTATTTCCCTGAAGAATAATCTCGTAAGGCATTGCCGCCACATGATCGTCGCCAATTGTTGGCAAAAAGTGGGCTTCTCCATCTTCTGCATTTTTTAATGCCACACCCCAAACTGCCACATTTTTGTCGGTATAAACCAGCTCGTAAACTTTTTCCGTTTCGCCTTTGCCGGCCTCCAGATTTTGCTGAATGGTTTTTAGCCCCTCGTCGAACGAATTGAAGGTTTTCAGTTCTTCGGCATCGGTAAAGTAGGGCATCATTACCTTGTAGTGGTACTTTTGCAACTTGCTCTTTTCCAGTGTTCCGCCAAACGGTTCTTTCAGTGTCCCAATTTTTTGCATTGCCTCAATTGCTTCGTCCGATATCGAACGCAACGCATTTTCCTGATCATCAACGCCGTCGATAAAATAGGCGTAAAACAAATACATAGGGTTTATCATGCTAATGTTTAGCGTTTCGCCATCTTTTTTCAATCCAACTTTTAGTGCCGATGCCAATGCGCCACGGTCGCTGAAATTAAGTGCAATCTCTTCCAGTTTTGGATGAGTATAACAAACAACGGCCAAATTCTCAGATTGCGCCGGGTGATAATCGCCAAGTATTTTGAAGCCCGATTCAGATAACGAAGATTTAATTTTAGCGATTCCTTCGGCTACTGATTCCTCTGATTTACTGATGAGAAAATAGGGCCATTCTTCTTGTGCATGAACCGCGGATAATGAAAATAGGTAGATAAAGGTTAGTAGAAAAATACGTTTCATTTTGTTACTGATTTAGTTTTTGCCAAATGTACCTTGTTCGTTACAATGGTTTTTGGACCTGAATGTGATACTTATCATAGTAAAACGTTAATAAATATGCAAAAAGACTGAATAAATATGCAGGTCGACGAGAAAGCTTTTCGATTGATTCAAAAATTCTTCATATTTGCACCACTAAATTTTTGAAAAAGAAAGAAATGAAAGTTTTAAAATTCGGAGGAACATCGGTTGGCTCGCCTGAGAATATGAGGGCTGTTATGGATTTGGTAACCGATGGAGAGCAAAAGATAGTTGTGTTATCAGCTATGTCGGGAACCACCAATTCTTTGGTAGAAATTTCAAATTATCTTAAAAAGAAGAATAAGGATACTGCGCGTATTTTTATCGGTAAATTGGAGGAGAATTATAAAAAGGTAGTTGCTGAACTTTTTACTTCCGAAGAAAACAAGAAGAAGGGATTAAAGATCATTAAAGACGTTTTTCAAACCATAAAATCGTTTACATCGGGCACTTTTGGCGAAGTTGGCGAGAATACAATTTTGGCGCAGGGCGAGATTATTTCTACCAACCTGGTAACCTTGCTGATGAACGAAAACGGCCATGATACAAAGTTGTTGCCGGCCCTCGATTTTATGAAAATTGATGAGGACAAAGCTGCCGACCTGAATTACATTCGCGAGCACATTAAGCCCGTTTTGAAAGAGGTTGGTGAGGCAAAATATTATATTACCCAGGGATTTATTTGTAAAGATGCCGACGGCGAAATTAACAACCTGCAACGTGGAGGTAGTGATTACACTGCATCGTTGATTGGTGCTGCAATTGATGCCGATGAGATTCAGATCTGGACAGATATCGACGGTTTCCACAACAACGATCCACGTTTTGTAGAGAATACCCGGAAAATCGATCAACTGTCGTATAACGAAGCGGCTGAGTTGGCTTTTTTTGGAGCAAAAATTCTGCATCCGCAAACGGTTTTGCCGGCGCGTGTTCAGAATATTCCGGTTCGATTGAAAAACACCATGAATCCTACTGATCCTGGTACGCTGATTACTGCCGAATCAGATGGTCGCGGTATTAAAGCAGTTGCGGCAAAAGATGATATTACAGCTATAAAAATTCGTTCAGGAAGGATGTTAAATGCTTACGGTTTCCTGTCGAAGATCTTTAAAGTATTTGCAGATTTCCGCACACCGATCGATATGATTTCAACATCGGAGGTGGCTGTGTCATTAACAATCGACGACACCCGCAACCTTGAGTCAATAAAAGAGGAGCTGGATAATTATGGCACTGTTGTGCTCGACACAGATATGACCATCGTTTGTATTGTTGGTGATATTATTCAGGAAGAAAAAGGTTTTGCCCCGAAGGTATTTAAGGCGCTGGATGGAATTCCAATTCGTATGATTTCTTACGGAGGAAGCCGCCATAATATTTCGATTTTGGTGCCAACTGAACGCAAAAAGGAAACGCTGCAAGCTTTAAGCGATAATTTATTGAATGGCGAATAGCGGAAGAAATTCCGGATAGCAACGAATCTCGAATAATACTCAATCCGGCTTTAAGGCTGGTTAGAACTCAGGAAACTGGAGTTTTAAATTTTGAGGATTGTTCGGGATTTGTTTTTTATGGCCGGCGTCGTGTGAAAGTTGATAAACGTCGGATGCCTCAAAGCGCGATGCAATATTTATTTCAAACCGATCGGCAAGCGGTTGCATCGTTGCCAAAGCTTTTTTGTGGGTGTTATTGTCTTTCGAAATGTGACTCAGAAATACGCATTTCAATTCGCCGTTGGTGTGTTTATCCAACAGTTCAAAAGCCTGGTCGTTCGACAGGTGCCCAACATTTGAGGCAACTCTTTCTTTCAGAAACTGCGGATAACGGCCTCCCCAAAGCATTTTCTCATCGTAGTTCGATTCAAGGAATAAAGCATTACATTTTGCCACATGTTCTTTTACGTTGTCGCAGGCCTCGCCAATGTCGGTAAAAACACCAATGTTCAGGTCGTTGTAGCTAATCCGGAATGAACAGGGATCGGCAGCATCGTGGAATTTTTGCACCGGGTGAACCGTAAAATCGTCGACCTCGATCGTTTCATCACAGGTAAAGTATCTTGGATAATCAGGGCGAAGATTTTTATACGAACCATCGTAGGTTTTGGCGGTCATATACACCGGAATCTGAAGTCGTTTGCCCATCACCCTGGCACCACGCATGTGGTCGCTGTGTTCGTGCGTAATAAAAAGTGCCCGCAATTTGCTCGCATCCAAACCACGTTCATCCATACGTTTCAGAATCTGCTTGGTAGAAATGCCGGCGTCGATCAAAATCGCCGTATTTTCGTTGCCAATGTAATAGCAGTTTCCGTTACTTCCTGATGCGATGGCGCAAATTTCGAGCATATTGTTTTGTTAATGGTCATCGCCCGTTTTTGATGCAGGCGATGACTTATGGTATTTATTATTTTACAAGTTTTGAAATGGCACGAAACGAAGGATCGCCGGCTGAACCTGTCAGTTCAAACAGGATCGATTCGTACGAGCTCATCATAATTCCTTCGAAACGGAAACGCTCTTTTGCCAACTCAACATTAGCAGCTGTGCGCGACGAAACACAATCCATAACAACGATTGGATTTAAACCCGCAGCTTTTAAATCAACAGCAGTTTGCAGCACACAAACATGCGACTCGATTCCGCAAATAATAATGTTTTTAGCTTTTAGCGCTTTTAACTGGTCGGCTATTTCCGGCACATCGTAACAGCTAAAGTCTTTCTTTTCAAAGTAGCTGAATTCATCAAAAGCAGCCTGAATTTCGGGCACTGTTTCGCCCAATCCTTTGGTGTATTGTTGCGATACCAACATCGGAACTTCCAGCTCTTTTAAGCCTTGTGTAAGTGTTTCGCAATTTTTTAGTAGTGTTTCTTTATCGTTCATGGCAGCAATCAAGCGCTCCTGAATATCGATAACTAATCCAACAGTATTTTCTTTTGTAATTCTCATCTTCAATTTCGGGTTATAAATCTTTTCAATCTTCTATCAATCTATATCAATCCTTCTCTCACTCTCGGCTTGTAAACGCGATTTGCTTCCCAAATATCCTCCGTGGTGACGTTTGGCATAATCTTCGTTTGAAAAACCAATTTTGTTCATCATCGATACCACCAATGCATCGCCAATTACGGTCATTACCGTGGTAGAAGTTGTGGGTGAAAGTCCCAGCGGGCAAACTTCCTGTGGGTTTCCGGTGTAAATAAATGCATCGGCAGCTTTTGCCAGCACACCTTCCGGGTTACTCGAAATAACGATCAGCGGAAGCCCGGCATATAAATTTTCAGCCAGCTCGATCAATTCAATAATTTCGCGGGTTTTTCCTGAGTTTGAAATTACCAGCAAAACATCGTTTTGTTGCAGCACTCCAAGGTCGCCGTGTTGCGATTCGCTGGGGTGAAGAAAAACCGCCGGCGTTCCGGTTGAGCTAAAAGTGGTGGCAATATTTGCAGCAATTTGCCCGGCTTTTCCCATTCCGCTGGTAACCAGTTTTCCATGATTTTGGTGTACCTGGCGGTGTATCAATTCAATCGCATCAATCATTCCGTCTTCTACAGGAATAGCCTGAATTGCTTTTGCTTCGTGTTCAATAACTTGTCTGATCGCTTCCTTCATTGTAATCTGTTTAAGTGCTGCAAATCTACTGAAAAAAAAGAAGTGCCTCGGTACAGCATTCTTGTTTTAGCAGAATTTTACAATCAAGTGATTTTGGTTACAGAAAAAATGTGTTGTAGGTCATAAAAAATACAAAACAAAATGCGGTGTTTAGCGGTTAAATAATCATTACATTTAACATTAAATTTTTAAAAAACTGAGAATTAATATAATAACTAACCAATGTTCATTCTGCAATGTCAGAATATTTAAGCTGCAAAATCAGTTTCAAGAAAAATTTGAGCAGGATAAAACGAGCATGTTAGTCAATTTGATGAAATGATGATTAAGGTGCGCGTTGCGTGTGTTACCACTAAAAATTAATAATTATAATCACATGAAAATTCACGAATATCAAGCCCGAAATTTATTCAGGAAGTACGGGATTCCTGTGCCGGAAGGTGTTGTGTGCCATACGGTTGATGAAGTAAAACAAAACGTGTCGGACAAAGACAAGCTGCGTGTTGTAAAAGCGCAGGTACATGTTGGCGGACGCGGAAAAGCCGGCGGTGTAAAATTGGCACATACCAAAGCCGAAGCCGTTGAAAAAGCCGAAGAAATACTTGGCATGGACATTAAAGGTATATGCGTTGAAAAAGTATTGGTTGCCGATGCAGTAGACATTGAAAAGGAGTTTTACGTTGGTTTGATCAACGATAGAAACACCAAGTCGGTAACGTTGATGGCCAGTGCCGAAGGTGGCGTTGAAATTGAAGAAGTAGCAAAAGTTTCGCCGGAGAAAATCATTAAAATGGCTATCGATCCGTCGATGGGATTGATGCCCTGGCAAGCGCGTAAAATTGCCATTCAGTTGTTCGGGGATCCAAAAGAGATCAGACAGTGTGCCAACATTTTGGTAAAACTTTACCAGCTTTATGTTGATACTGACTCGTCGTTGGCAGAGATCAACCCACTCGTTCTTACACCGGACAAACAAGTTTTGGCAATCGATGGTAAAATGAATTTTGACGACAATGCTTTGTATCGTCAGAAGGAAATCCTGAACATGCGCGAGGCCGATAAAGATGAATTGAAAGAGATTGAAGCGAATGCAAAAGGGCTTTCGTACATTAAACTCGATGGAAATATCGGTTGTATGGTAAATGGTGCCGGTTTGGCAATGGCTACCATGGACATGATTAAATTGTATGGCGGCGAACCTGCCAACTTCCTTGATATTGGTGGTTCATCGAATCCGCAAAAAGTGGTGGATGCCATGAATATTTTGCTGGGCGACCAGAATGTAAAATCAGTAATGATCAACATTTTTGGAGGTATTACCCGTTGCGACGATGTAGCTCGTGGTTTGGTTACAGCGCTCGATCAGATTAAAACTGATGTGCCTATTGTAATTCGTTTGTCGGGAACCAACGCCAAAGAAGGTTTGGAGATCATTCAGCAAACAGGATTGCCGGTTGTTGAAACCATGCGCGAAGCGGCTCAGACAGCAATTGAGTTAAGTAAGAAGTAAGGCAAAAGTTTAAAGTAAAAAGTCAAAAGTAATGAGCATTCTTATAAATAAAGATACAAAAGTAATAGTACAGGGAATTACCGGTCGCGACGGAGCTTTTCATACCTCGAAAATGAAAGCATACGGAACCAATGTTGTTGGTGGAACTTCGCCCGGTAAAGCCGGACAGGAAGTTGAAGGCGTTCCGGTTTTTAATAGTGTTGAAGATGCCGTTAAAGCAACAGGTGCCAATGCATCGGTAATTTTTGTGCCGGCGGCTTTTGCTGCCGACGCCATTATGGAAGCCAGCTACGCAGGTATTGAATTGGTGGTTTGTATTACCGAACATGTTCCGGTTCAGGACATGATTAAAGTAACTCCGGTTTTAAAGAAACACGGTACAAAACTGATCGGTGCCAACTGCCCGGGATTAATTACTCCCGACGAGTGTTTGATCGGTATTTTGCCGGCAATGATCTTTAAAAAAGGAAATGTTGGTTTGATCTCGCGTTCGGGAACATTGACCTACGAAGTTGTAAATATGTTGACCGAAAACGGATTGGGCCAAACTACTTGCGTAGGAATTGGTGGCGATGCCGTTTCTGGTTTGTATTTTATCGATTTGTTGGAGATGTACGAAAACGATCCGGCAACCGAAGCTGTTGTTTTAATTGGTGAAATTGGTGGTGATGCAGAAGAGCAGGCTGCCCGTTTTATCAAAGAGAAAATGACCAAGCCGGTAGTTGCGTTTATTGCCGGTCAATCAGCGCCTCCCGGAAAACGTATGGGACATGCCGGTGCAATTATTTCGAGTGGATCAGGAACTGCAGAAGAAAAAATCAAAGCTTTTAAAGCTGCAGATGTTCCGGTGGCAAAAGAACCACGTGAAATTCCAGGATTGGTAAAAGAAAAGTTAGGATTGTAATTGTCCTTTCAGATAAAAACAAAGCCGGTAAAGTTTTACCGGCTTTGTTTTTTTATAGAATTTCGTCAATATTTTCAGGAGGATTTCCCAGAACAGCTTTATCGCCATTCACCACGATTGGTCGGTGTAAAAGTTTCGGATTTTCAACCAATACTTTTATCCATTCTTCGTCGCTCAATACTTTTCCTTTGTATTGATCTTTGTAGTCTTGTTCGTGCTGACGGACAAAATCAAAAGGTTTTTTGCCGGTTTTGGCGATGATCTCCGAAAGTTCTTTTTCGCTTAAACCGTCGGTCAGGTATTTTACAACTTCAAAATTACACCCTTTGTCTTCGAGGTACTGCAGCCCTTTGCGGCTTTTCGAGCAGCGTGGATTGTGATATATCTTCATTTTAAATCTTTTTAGTTGAAAGACACAAAAACCGTGAAATGGTTCAACAATTATTTCTTCGTAACCGATTTTATATAGTTGTAATAGTCTTCCTGTGCACGGTACTTTTTCGTCGTATTCTTTTTTGAATATTTATTCGACAATTCAGGATCGAGAATTCGGGCTTTCGAGTTATCCTGCAACTGGATCTCCAGCATTTTCTTTAGCTCTGTTTTAATATTTTCGTCGTAAATCGGGCAGGCCACTTCAATGCGCCGGTTTAAATTTCGGGGCATCCAGTCGGCCGACGAAATATACATTTTCTCTTCTCCGCCCGCACCAAACAGGAATATGCGCGAATGTTCCAGGTATTTATCCACTATACTGATTGCTGTAATATTTTCACTAAATCCGTTCAGGCCAACCTGCAGCCCGAAAATACCACGAACAATAAGTTTCACTTTCACTCCTGCCTGAGCTGCTTTGTACACCTTTTTCATCATTTTCGGGTCGATGAGGCTGTTCATCTTCAATGTCATCCAGGCCGGTTTGCCCTGTTTGGCCAGCGAAATCTCGTTCTCAATATTTTCTTCCCATGTTTGGCGCATGGTAAACGGGCTTACAACCAGGTGTTTGTAATCGTGGCGAAGGAAATTCTGTTTAAAGAAATCGAACAGTTTTTCCACTTCGTTAGCCAGTCTCGGGTCGGTAGTCAGCAAACCGTCGTCGGCGTAAACGCGGGCTGTTCCTTCGTGAAAGTTACCGGTTCCGATGTAGGCATAATTGCGCATCATGTCATCTTCCTCGCGGTGTACCCACGCCAGTTTACTGTGCACTTTCATTCCCGGAATTCCGTTGATAACGGTAGCTCCTTCTTCCTGCAATTTGTTCGACCAGAAAATGTTTGCCTCTTCATCAAAACGTGCCTGCAACTCGATAATCACTGTTACCTTTTTGCCGTTTCTTACCGCATTTAAAAGTGCGTTTACCACTTTCGATGCCGAAGCCACACGGTAAATCGTCAATCCAATTTCCTTTACCTGCGGATCGATTGCCGCTTCGCGTAAAAAGTCGATAAAGTGATTAAACGTTTGATACGGGTAATGCAACATGATGTCTTTCTCGCGCATCATTTTCATAATACTCGTAAACGGCGGTAAATCCTTATGCCGGAACGGCGGCAGCTTGGTGTAATAATGTTTCTTTTTCCCTATGTCAGGGAAATTCATAAAGTCTTTGTGGTTGTGATATCTGCCACCCGGAATGGCATCGCTGCCTTCTGCCAGTTTCATCTTTTTCAGCAGAAACTTTAGCAAGTCTTTTGGCATATCGCGGTCGTAGATCAACCGCACCGGTTTTCCTTTTTTACGCTTTTTCAGGCTGTGGCTCATTTTCTCCACAAAACTTTTCGAGATGTCATCATCCAAATCGAGTTCGGCATCGCGGGTAATTTTTATGGTGTAAGCGCCATACATGTCGTAATCGAAGTAGAAGAAAATATCGGCCATGCAGAAACGAATAATGTCGTCGAGGTAAAGTACATATTGTTTTCCATCCTCTTCAGGAAGTACCAAAAAACGCGGCACCGAGCGGCCCGGAATCCGGATCAATGAATAAGCCAAATCTTCCGGATCCTCTTTTTTCCAGAGTTTAACAGCCAGGTAAACCGAGCGATCGCGCAAATAAGGAAACTTATTCTTTTTGCTCAGCATAATTGGCACCAGGTTGGGCAGTACTTTTTCGTAAAAGTAATTGCGCACAAACTTGCCTTGCTTTTCTGTCAGGTCATTCTCGTCGATGATGGAAATATTGTTCTCTTCCAGCTCGGTAAGAATGTTGGCATAAATATCCTGAACCTTATTTTGTTGCTCAATAACAATATCCTGAATTTTGGTGTGCAACTCGTCAGGCGTCATGTCGCCCAAAAGGTTTTCTTCATCGCGGCCAAGGTCTACCATACGACGTACGGCGGCAACACGCACCCTGAAAAATTCGTCGAGGTTATTCGAGAAAATTCCGATAAAACGAATTCGTTCGAAAAGTGGAGTTTCCGGATCCTGAGCTTCCTGAAGCACTCTTTCGTTAAACGATAACCAACTAATTTCGCGGTTTATGAACTTTTCTTTTGAGTACATTTTTAATGAAGAATTGAACGGTTATTAAATTACGAGATGACTTCTACAAGATGTAAAAAGCCGGCGAAAAAAGCAAGAATAAAGCGGGTTTTCAGCGTTTTATTGCCCGCCAAATTCCATTAAATATGCTTTGATAAATCCGTCAAGTTCTCCATCGAGTACTGCATTAACATTCCCCGATTCAAAATTGGTGCGTAAATCCTTAACCATTTTGTAGGGTTGCAGCACATACGAGCGGATTTGCGAGCCCCATTCAATCTTCTTTTTTGCCGATTCGATCTCGGCAGTTTTTTCATGGCGTTTGCGCAGTTCCATTTCGTAAAGCTGCGATTTTAACAGCCTCAGTGCATTTTCTTTATTACCCAGCTGCGAGCGGCTCTCCGTATTTTCAATAGTAATTCCGGTTGGTGCGTGTCGCAACCGAACGCCGGTTTCCACCTTGTTTACGTTCTGTCCGCCGGCGCCTCCACTTCTGAAAGTGTCCCAGGTAATATCTGCCGGGTTGATCTCAATTTCGATGGAGTCGTCAACCAACGGTGCCACATAAACCGATGTGAACGAAGTCATTCGTTTATTTTGCGCATTAAATGGCGACAAGCGCACCAGGCGGTGCACGCCGTTTTCGCTTTTCAGATAACCGTAGGCAAATTCGCCTTCAATTTCGATGGTGCAGCTTTTTACTCCCACTTCGTCGCCGGCTTGCATATCGGCCACTTTCATTTTGTAGCCTTGCTTTTCAATCCAGCGCGTGTACATACGAAAAAGCATGTCGGCCCAATCGTTACTTTCAGTACCACCGGCACCTGCGTTTATGCGTAACACAGCTCCCAGTCGGTCTTCTTCGTTACGAAGCATATTTTGTGTTTCCAGTTCTTCAATCAGCGTACGCGTTTCGGCAAACGCCTGGTCAACTTCTTCTTCGCTGGCCTCTTCCAGCTCGAAAAATTCGTATAACACAAGAAAATCTTCGGTGGCTTCGTGTACTTTTTTAAAACCGTCGGTCCACACTTTTATGGTGCGGATCTTTTTCATTTGGGCTTCGGCTTCTTTGGGATTATTCCAGAATTCAGGATCCTGGGTTTTTAATTCTTCTTCTTCCTGTTCAATTAATTTAGCATCGTAGTCAAAGATGCCTCCTCAGCGCATCCCGGCGCTCAACAAGGTCTTTTACCTGTTCCTTTAAAATCATTTAATTGTATATTTTTAATTGGATGCCAAAGTTAGCAAGATTTTTTGGGGAGTAATGTTGAAAAAGAATGATTTGGTATTTAATTCTGAGATGCAGTTTATTCCATCCTTTCGTATTGACTGGTGAATCCGTCGTAAAATTCATCGGCCAGGATAAGATCGCCTGAAGCCGTGAAGGAAAACGATCGTCTCATGTAGCCATCGCATTCAATCATATCGGTAATTTCGTGGTCGTATATAGACTCGGCTTGAATAATGCTGAATTCACAATTTATGACCAATGAATCGTTACGAAATAGTTTGTAAACCGAGTCGGAAGTGAATTCCAGAATTATAGTATCTCCGGTAATTTCGGGCGTGTAAGTTGTTCCTGCAATACCGCCTGTGCTGCTTATCCAGTTCCACTTTCCAACCAAATCTTTTGGAGGAATGATTTCATCGCTACACGATGTTAGCACTAAAATACATGTTATGGCCAGCAGGAAAAACCTCTTCATAATTCGTTGTGTTTTTCCATTAAGATGCGGTGACTGGCTTTTTGGTTGCGTGATTGTTGAAATTGTCTGCCAACGGAAACGATCTTAATCCAGTACTTCATTCATATACCGATGAATCAGTTCTGGCTCAAAACCACGTCCCTGCGTGTAGCGGATTATTTGCCCCATTTTCGTGAATTTATCTTTCTTTTTAATGGTTTTGGCTTTGTCTTTCATGGTTTTTACCAGCACTTTTACGTATTTCTCGTCATCGATTTTTGCAAGGCCTTTTTCAATGGTGGCATCCGAAAGTCCTTTTTGGCGCAGGTAATGGCGCATTTTTACACGACCCCATTTGTTGAACCTGAATTTGTCGTTCACATAGGCTTTGGCATAACGTTCGTCGTCGATATATTTTTCCTCGATCAGTTTTTCAATGATCTCATCTACAATTTCATCTACAATTTCGTAGGTCAGAATTTTTTTGCGGATGTCTGCAGAGCATTGCTCCGAACGGCTGCAGAGTTGTGCCATTTTAGAAAAAGCCTGTTGTGCTTGTTGTTCTTGATTTTCCATGCGCTCAAAACAATTTTTAAAGGAAAATAAAAATAGTGAAAAATCTAACTTAATCCTATTCTACTATTGCACAGCATATAATAATGGTGAGTGGGGGTATTTTCGAGTATTGTGTCATTTCAAAAATGACACAACACTAGTCAGCCATCGATTCTTCTTTACGCACTCCGGTAAAGAATTCTTCCAGATCGGCCAGTGTCGATTCTGTTTTTTCCACATCGCGAACCACTTCACCTTTGTCGAGAATAACAATGCGCGAACAAACATCGGCAACATGGTCGAGGTCGTGGCTGGAAATCAACAGAGTCTTTTCCTTTTGTTTCGAAAATTCTTTAATGATATTTCGCAATTGGTATTGCGATGATGGGTCGAGGTTGGCAAATGGTTCGTCTAAAACAATTACTTCAGGATTTCCGAGTAAGGCACCAACAACACCAACTTTTTTCTGGTTTCCTTTCGACAGGTCGCGGATAAATTTCTTTTTACCCAAAATTTCATCTTTAAAAAAGTCGGTGTAATCTTCCAAAAAGTTGGAAACGTCTTTTGCATTCATGCCACGCAACTCGCCAATAAACTCGAAATATTCATCAGGGGTGAGGTAGCCAATTGTAAAACTTTCGTCGATGTAGGCAGCTACCAGCTCTTTCCATTCTTCAGTTTTCGAAACCTGTATTCCGTTAATTATTACTTCGCCTTTACTGGCCCGAATCAGGTCGAGCACCAACGAAAAGAAAGTTGTTTTTCCGGCACCGTTATTTCCAACAAGACCAAATACTTCGCCTTTGGCGATGGTTAAATCTTCGAGATTCAGAACAGTTGTTCCGTTGTATATTTTTTGTAAGTCTTTTACTTGTATCATGATGTTTTATTTATTTCTGTTGATGAATGTTTTAAATGTTTACTCTTCCTAGGTTGATTTGTAGTTGTAAATCATTTTATGTTTACGCTTCAAATATTGCCCGGTAAAATAGTCGATTAATCTTGGGTGAAGGATGATTCCGATCAAACCTAAAGAACCAAAAACGACATAAGCAGCGATATTTCCGAAAGCCCACGACAGCAAACCGAAGAGTGCCACCGGACCAAAAATAACAGGGAAACTCATCAGCCACTGCGTGGCACCAACACCCTGGTAGTTAAATGCAGCTCGCTGGTTCAGTTCAATTGCTTTTTTACTGTTGAGCCCGAGTGCAAAAATGACCCACGAGTTAACTCCAACATTGTAAAGCATTACCACCAAATGAATATACAGCACCTTCGGAGTAATATACATATAACCCAACGAAAGAAGGTAGTAAACAACGTTGGTTACAGCCATCAGAAAAAAGGCCGATTGAATGACTTGTTTCATGCGTACGTTTTGTGCCATTAGCAGGGGGTAATATTTGCCGTGCCAGGCGGGGAAAAACTGTCCGTACATCATGCTGAAAACACCAGTCATAAACATGCCTCCTAAAACGAGAATGAACTCCGGTACCTCTTCTCCGCCATTGGTTTTGTAAATAAGAAGCCCGTAAAAAAGGAACAGCACCGACATCATGGCCGTGTTTTTCGGGCGTTTGTTGCGCATGATCATTTTTACCTCGAGTGATAACATTTTTCCATAGTCGCCAACGTTGTTCAACCACGAGAAATCGTGTGTAGATCCTTGTTTTTTCTTTTTGCTGAGTTCGTCGAGATAAAAACGACTGTTGATATACGATTGGTTTAAAAAGTACAAAGCAACAATTGCTATTGGGAAGATTACTGCAGCGTATGGATTTGCCACAACAAAATCGAAGAGTTTTCCAAAGCCACCGGTCAGGTCGACGATATTAAAATAGTCGATGGCTGTTAAACCTGCGGCCAATCCCAGAAAACTGTAAAAAAGGACGTCTGATTCGTTGGTTCGCCATTTAATGTACAGCGCCAGAAAGTGGTTTACAAAGATCATAAAAAACAGCGCTGCCAGCCAGGCCCAAAAAACGGGAGGTGCCAATGTTGGTGCCGCAATGCGGATAACAAAAGGCAGCCCAAGTATTAATGGCAAAACATTAAAAAAATGGAGCAACGATTTGTTGAGCATGTAGCGCGCAATTCGTTTACGTTTTACCGGCAACAATAAAAAGGGCTGAAATCCAAAGGTAGGCAGGTTCTGGATCATAATTCGCAGAACGAGCTCGTAACCGAAATAAATCAATAGCATTGAATTAAAAGCCTGCACCGGGTTTTCAAGATCTTTTAGATTTTCGGTAAGCTGGAAGCCCATAAAAAATGCCACCAGTGAAAAATAAATGGCAAAAAAGATAAGAATACCTTTGGTGGCCATGTTTTTGTTTTTCGATGCCGAACGGAGAAATTCACGCCAGGCAAAGTAGAAGAAGTTTCGTTTCATTTTAAATTGAGTGGTTATTGTTTTTTGTTTTTCTTATTAGTTGGTCAGTCGTACTTTGAAAAAGTTACAAAGCAAACTCTGCAAATTGTTCTAAAAAGTGTTCTTTTATCTTTTTTGGCAGGTAGAAGAACTGCCCATAAAGCAAAACTGAAAAGGCTACCATAAAAAATGAAAGCCCGATGAGAATCCAATTGTTTTCAATAGATGTAGTTTCTGCACTATTAAAAGCATGGAAGGTTAAGTTGGGTAGTTGAATAATAACCAGATAAATGGATGTAAATCGTTCTAATTGCTCAACAAGTAAAAACGTTTTCCCCGGAATGACCTTTAATTTAGATTTTTTGTAAATCAGGAAATGATACAAAATGATACTAATACAAACGAATAATACAAAACTGGCCACAATCCATAGTGCGTGCCCGATGAATTGAAACAGCAAAAACAAACCAAGTGTGCATACGAAAGTTGTAAGAACTTTTGGCCAGCGGTAATATTCCAAAATAAAGTTCCACAGCATTCGGTTGTACTTTCGCCTAAGCTCTTTCTCTTTTTGATCTTTTATTTTGCTGAAACCATAAATGCCGAATTTTCTAAACGAGTTTTTTAATCCTTCGTCAAAACTCAGCTCCGGGTTTTGTTCCCATTGTTCTTCAATTGCCGATGCCAGATGGTCAACCAGCTCAATTTGTATATCGTAATGATGCACATAATGTTTTCGGCAAAACTGGAAAAGTTGTTCGGTTTCTTCTTGAGTTATTGTTCGGTTCATGGTTATTCTATTTTGCAAATTCGGGGAATTGTTGAATAAAGTGTTCTTTGATTTTTTGCGGGATGTAAAAAAAGTAGCCAAACAGTACAATAAGTGAACTTGTAATTAGCAATGCAATTGGAAACAAGACAAGGTTATTGTTTGGTAAGCTAATATCGAAAGATCTTAGCATCGTAAATATGAGGTACGAAACAGTTGGTAGATTGCATAAAATCATGGCAGACGATTGAACCTGTTTTAGCTGATTAAGTAGCATGAATGATGTTCCATTTCTGGTTTCTATACGGTTTTTTGCTTTGTGGCGCACATCGTAAATTACTGCTCCGGTACAAATTAATGCTGCGTAGAAAACGAATAGCCAGTGTATTTCGCTAATATTTTGAAGCAATAGAAGTGTACCAAAACTTAAAGCCAGTGTTAACAGCATTTTTGGCCAACGATAAAACTCCAAAAGATAGCTCCATAGAGTTCGGTGATACTTTCGGACAAGCTCTTTTTGTTTCTGTTCTTTTATTTGTTGAAACCCGCTTGGGCCAAACTTTTGAAGAGCCTTGTATAAAGCGTATTTAAATGGATCTTCCGGTTTTTCTTCCCAATGTTGTTCAATTAATGATGCCAGGTGATCCACCAATTCAATTTGCAAATCGTACTGCGAAACATCGTGGTTTTCGCAAACTTTAAAAAGATGGTCAGTTTCCTCTTGTGTAATGGTTCGGTTCATTTATGCCAGTTTTGGGTTAATCAGTACTTCCATGTTCGAAATGAAACTTTTCATTTCATTCAGCAGGTTGGCAGTTTCTTTTTTCCCTTTTTCGGTTATAAAATAGTACTTGCGGACCCGGTTATTTACTTTGGCCATTTCAACACTCAAAAGTCCTTTGGCTTCCAGTTTGTGCAGGGTGGGATAGAGTGCTCCTTCGGTAACTTTTAGCTGGCCGTTGGTAATTTTTTCCACCTCGCGGGTAATCTGGTAACCGTACATTTTGCCCTGCTCTTTTAACAGCGAAAGCACAATGGTTGAAAGACTGCCTTTGTACAATTTATTTTTTTGCATGAAGTAAAATTATGAAAAATCTAATACCTAAGCAAATTAGGTATGTAGTTCCTGGGGATATGCGGTTTTTAACCGCATTGTAAGCTGCGGTTGAAAACCGCAGATCCCTCATTCAAATCGGTCAGTTAAAACCACCCCGTCTTTAAAACGCTCCACAGTACCATTAGTATTAAAAACTTCAACCATTACAATGTAGGGACCGGTTGGCAGTTGGTTTCCTGCATCATCTTCGCCATTCCACGAGATTTGTTCGTGAGTTCCCAAAACTGCATTATCAGCGAGTTTGCAAAGGCGGCGTCCGGCTGAGTCAAATACCAGAATGTTGCAAATGTAACCAGGGCTTTCCATTGAAAGATCGATCGAATAATTGTCGTTATAACCATCGTTATTTGGCGAAAAAGCTTCCGGTTGAAAAGTCACTGATACTTTCTCCGCTTCCTCATTCATAAATTGTGAGTTCTGATAACCGGGAGTTCCATACCCCGATTGTGTGGAAGCCGAATGCCAGTTCGCAACATCGTTTGTTGGCTGCGAAAAAGAAATACGTTCGAGTGCAATTCCCTCACGATCGTAAAAAATGGGTGAATGCATTTTTTCGTTGTAGTAAAATTCGTCGACTATTTCCAGTTCGTTATTTAGCAAAACAACGTAATCTTCATCGTTATTAAACGACGGGAATTTTTCCATTTGTAAAAAACACTCCGGACACGAAATAGTAAACCACGGAAAAACACCATGTGTATCTTTGGTTAAGGCCAAATACTCGTTAGGAAGAAGTTTTTTTCGTTCGCTGGTGAGTGCATAAATCTGAGTCAGCTCCAAATCGTTGTCGCGTGAAGCCAGGTAAAGTTTGTTCAGCGGGATCTCCTTTTCCGAGTTATTATAAATCTCCACATAATCATCACCATCTGGAACCGGATTAAAAAGCACCTCGTTCAAAACAACATCGCCAGGCTCGATAATAACCGGATTTTTTTCTTCTCCCGAAACAATCACTTCATCCAAGATCACTTTGTTCGATGAATAATGGTTTTTTATATAAACCACGATTTGCAAATTATCGCCATTAATCCCGGTTTGCTCGGCAACGGTTTGTCCCCAGTTTCCGCGATTATCGCTGTTGGTTTGAAAAGCTTGTTGTTCGTCTTCATCCAGAATGAAAAATGCCTTCAGGTATTTCTGTTCTTGGTTAGTGCTACTGCCGGTTTCGTTGGCTTCCAGCTGAATCGTAATGTTTTTATAGTCAGATATATCGATGATTTCCGTTCGCCAAATTACTTCACCGTTAATATCGCGGCACTCAAAACGCCCGCCTGAAGTTGTAACTGTTTTAGCATAATCATCTTCGTTTTCGAGGGAAATTTCATCATAATCGAGTGTCCATTTTGTGATTCCTGAAAAGTCAGAAATAATGCTTGTTTCGTCGCTATTTCCCCAAACGCCTTTGTCGGGAACCGAAAAACTTTCGTGCCAGATTTCCTGTGCGCTTACCGGGTTGAAAAACAGGATGAAAGAGTATGTTAATAATTTTAGAAGATTGGGTTTCATAGCATTTACAATTAGAAGCAAAATACTAACTTTGACGCACATTTAGACAGAAAAAGACTTTAAATTTTTAAAAATCGAAGAAACATGAAAGTTGCAATTGTTGGAGTGAGCGGCGCTGTTGGACAGGAGTTCCTGAAAGTGCTTGCTGAAAGAGATTTTCCTATGGACGAGTTGGTAATTTTTGGTTCGGCAAGAAGTGCCGGCAAAACTTACGAATTTAAGGGTAAACAGCTTACAGTTAAAGAACTCAAACACGGCGACGACTTTAAAGATATTGATATTGCGTTGACTTCGGCAGGTGCCGGCGTTTCGAAAGAATATGCTGAAACCATTACGAAACACGGTGCGATTATGATCGACAACTCGAGCGCATTCCGCTACGTTGATGATGTGCCGCTGGTAGTGCCTGAGGTGAATGCTGAGGACTCGAAAAACCGTCCGCGCAATATTATTGCCAACCCAAACTGTTCAACTATTCAGATGGTGGTGGCGTTGAAACCGATCGAAGATCTATCGAAGATCAAACGTGTTCGCGTGGCAACTTACCAGGCAGCAAGTGGTGCCGGTGCACAGGGAATTGCTGAATTGGAAGAGCAAACCAAAGAAGTAGTTGAAGGAAAACCAGTTACCGTAAATAAATTCGCTCACCAGTTGGCGATGAATATCATCCCGCACATCGATGTATTCCTTGATAATGATTACACCAAGGAAGAGATGAAAATGAACTGGGAGACCAAAAAGATTATGCATACCGATGCAGAGGTTAGCGCAACTTGTGTGCGTATTCCGGTGGCACGTGCACACTCTGAAGCGATTTGGGTAGAGACAGAAAATCCATTAACTGCTGAGCAGGTAACAAAAGCTTTTGAGGCATTTGAAGGTTTGACAGTGATTGATAATCCGGCGAAAAACGAATATCCAATGCCGTTATTCGTAAGCGGAAAAGACGATGTTTATGTTGGTCGTATCCGCCAGGATGTTACTGACCCGAACAGCATTACTTTCTGGTGTGTTGGCGATCAGATTAAAAAGGGAGCGGCGCTAAACGCTGTTCAAATTGCTGAGTGGCTGGTAGCTAACGGCGAAGTTTAATTATTAAGTGATAAAAAATAAGAGTACGTTGGTACTCACCATAAAAAAGCCCGGAAGATTTATTTCTTCCGGGCTTTTTATTTTTCGTCATGCTGAACTTGTTTCAGCATCTTGTTACAGTAGACCCTGAAACAAGTTCAGGGTGACGTTTTGTTCTATCTAAATCTTTTAATTGATAATATCAAAACCAGTGAACGGAACCAGTACCTCAGGAATTTTAATGCCTTCAGGAGTTTGGTTGTTTTCGAGCAGTGCCGCAACAATACGTGGCAATGCCAGTGCACTTCCGTTAAGGGTGTGTGCAATTTGTGGCTTTTTCACACCTTCTTCGCGGAAACGTAATTTCAGGCGGTTGGCCTGGAACGATTCGAAGTTAGAAACCGAACTTACTTCCAGCCATTTTTCCTGTGCTGCCGAGAACACTTCGAAGTCGAAAGTTAATGCTGATGTGAAACTGATATCGCCACCACACAAACGAAGTACGCGGTAAGGTAAACCCAATTTAGCCACCAAACCTTCAACGTGTGCTACCATTCCATCCAAAATCTCATACGATTTTTCAGGATGTGCAATTTGTACAATCTCAACTTTGTCGAACTGATGCAGGCGGTTCAAACCACGAACATCTTTACCATACGAACCGGCTTCGCGACGGAAACAGGCACTGTACGCTGTGTTTTTGTAAGGCAGATCTTTGGCATCCAAAATTACATCGCGGTAAATGTTGGTTACCGGAACTTCTGCTGTTGGAATCAGGTACAAATTGTCCTCGGTAATGTGATACATCTGGCCTTCTTTGTCAGGTAGCTGACCGGTTCCAAAACCCGATGCTTCATTAACGGCCAACGGTGGTTGAATTTCTTCGTAACCCGCTTTTGAAGCTTCGGCTAAAAAGAAATTGATAAGCGCACGCTGCAATTGTGCTCCTTTTCCACGGTAAACAGGAAATCCTGCGCCGGTAAGTTTTACGCCCAATTCAAAATCAATCAGGTTGTATTTGGCTGCCAGTTCCCAGTGTGGCAGGGCTTTTTCATCCATTGCCGGGATTTCGCCAACTTGTTTAATTACCTCGTTGTCTTCCTCGCCTTTTCCGGCAGGAACCGATTCGTGAGGCAAGTTAGGCAGTTGAACCTGCAAATCGTAAACCTTTTCTTCGATGGCTGCAAAATCAGCATCAAAGTTTTTAATGTTTTCTTTTATCTCGGCAGTACGTTCTTTTGCAGCGTTGGCTTCTTCGTGTTTTCCTTCGCGGAACAGCAATCCAATTTCTTTCGAAATTTTATTCATTTCAGCTTTTGCCGAATCAGCTTCGCCTTGCAGTTTATTTTTCTGCGCGTAAAGATCTATGATGTTTGAAACAATTTCCGAAGCATCGAAATTCTTGCGTTTTAGTTTTTCTACTACTAACTCCGGATTGTCTTGAATAAATTTTAAATTGAGCATAGCTTTCTGTTTTTTATGCAGCGCAAATGTAATAGGAAAAGTTTAAAGTTCAGCGATTAAAGTTCAGCGATTAAAGCACCATGTTTAAAGTTTAAAGAAAAGTTGAGAGTAATGGAATTTCAGCTAGAACTTATTTTAATCCGAAGGCCAGTTTTATCCCTTCAACTACCATTCCGGTTCCCATAATTGCAAGAATCAGTCCCATTAATTTTCCGATGACGGTTATGAGGTGGGTGCCAATTTTTTTTACGATGTAGTCGCTCAGCGAAAATGCCAGGTAGGTGAGGAAGGCCATTAAGCCAAAAATAGCAATTACAATGGCGATGTGCAGGTAGTTGGCATCGGTAACGTGGTTCATGGCGGTTACAATTGTGCCCGGGCCGGCAAGAATTGGAATAGCCAGTGGAGAAATGGCAATGCTGTCGCTGCCGACAACCTCTTTCGAACTGTGAATTTTGGATTTCTGCGAAAGAAGCATTTCAAAACCCACATAAAAGATCAGAATTCCGCCGGTAATTTTAAAGGCGGGAATAGTGATGCCAAACAATTCAAAAATATATTTCCCCAGAATTACAAAACTGGCTACAATTATAAAAGCGGTTATGGTTGCCTGTTTGGCAATTACTTTTTTCTCTTTTTGATCTTGACCTTCGGCGAGACCCAAAAATATTGGTGTATTTGCAATGGGATTCATTATTGCGAAAAAGCCGGTAAAAACGGACAGCGAAAATGTAAGTAGGTTTTGATCCATCGCTTCTTTTTTAGTGATACTCAAATATACGAATTCGAAATTTGTTGTTCTGATATCACAAAAAACTTAGATGGTATTAAAAAGTGCTAAGCGTTTGATGAAGGAGGTTAACTGACAAAGAGAAGACTTTGGATCATCTGTAAAATCTAATGGATTAAAATTTTAAGTTTTTGCCTGCCGGCGGCCTTCATCTTTGCCTTGAAGCAAAGACGAAGCAGAAAGTTCAAGGCTGCTTTTGAGCCTTTCCCTACGTTTTCATAAAACCTAAGTTCGGACGGGTGATCTCCTCGCTCGCTCGGAGCTTCCCGCTCTCTCTATGGTTTTATTTCAACTCCGGGAAAAGCCCAAAAGAGGCCGTCCACTGATGTAACGTCAGCTGCATCGGAGCCTGGCCTCGGCCGGTGAGCCGGAAAACAAGTGGTGACGGCGTTAAAAAATTACTGTTGTTTGAGGAGGAACGACGAGTTTCAGGAATTTTAGACGACGCTGCGTAGTTTTTCCGAGTGAAGTGGTCGCAGCCTTGACTTTTGTGTTTACTATTTGTGTTAAGACAAATAGTAAAATTGGCCCGATAGGGCAAAAGCCCGTTTTTTTGCTTGGTAGTTTTATTTATTTGTCCATCCAAAATTTCATGAGATTCAAAATATCTTTAAAGGTGGACATAAAAAAACTCCTGCCGTTACCGACAGGAGTTTCGTATTTCCTTTGAGGGAGGTTAAACCCTCTGGTTTATCAAATATTATTAAGCTAAACCTTTAGCTTCTTCAATCCAAGGTTGTGGATCTTTAGAAGCGTAGCGGCTTCCTGCTGCTTCAAGAACTTTCTGAATTGCTTCAACAGATGCTGCAGCAACTTCAGCGTAAGTTGTAAAACCACCTTCAACTAATACTTCAGCTAATTTTGGTCCTACACCAGTTAATTTAGTAAGATCGTCGCCTTCAGCTGCTGCTTTTGCTTCAGCTTTAGGAGCTTCTTCTTTTACTTCTTCAACAACCGGAGCAGCTTCTTTTTTAGGAGCAGCTTTTGCAGGAGCTTCAGCAACTGCAACATCAGCGTCTACAATCGGTGCTACCGATACGTATGAGCGGTTGTTTCTTTTCTTTCTAAATACAACAGTTCCGTCGATCAATGCAAATAAAGTATGGTCTTTACCAATACCTACATTGTCTCCAGGGAAATGTTGAGTACCACGCTGGCGAACAATAATATTACCAGCTTTAGCAAACTGACCTCCGTAAACTTTTACTCCCAGTCGTTTACTTTCCGATTCGCGTCCGTTTTTCGAACTACCTACACCTTTTTTGTGAGCCATGGTAAATTTCTTTTATTAATTATCCAACAATGGTTTCTACTTGAATTTGAGTAAATTGCTGACGGTGACCATTCATTTTCTGATAGCCTTTACGACGTTTCTTTTTGAAAACGATCACTTTTTCGCCTTTTACATGTTCCAGCACTTTGGCTGTAATTTTAGCACCTTTTACGGTTGGAGTTCCAACGGCTACTTTTCCGTCGTTGTCAACCAACAATACTTTATCGAAATCAACTGATGCACCTTCTTCTGCATCCAGGTGATGTACGAAAAGTTTCTTGTCTTTTTCTACTTTGAATTGCTGTCCTGCAATTTCAACAATCGCGTACATAATTTCACTTTTAATGTTTACACCGTCAGGCGGATATCGCATCGGATTTCACTTATTCGAGCCTGATCGATTCAAAATTCGGACTGCAAAAGTAGTTATTTTTAGATAATTAGCAAATAAATGCCAATAAATTGACAGCTAATTTACAAGCTTTTCAATTATTAGCAGAAAATCCACTTTGGCCGTGGCTCCCATTGGCCTGAAGATTGGCTTAACATTGGGGATAATCGATACTACTTCGCCGCGCAAATTATTTAAATATTGCTCCAGCATTTGCTGATCTTCGTTCATGTTAACCTTTAGTTTGTGCACTTTATATTCCATGGCAGTTGTTTTTTGGTTGAACGTATTTACATTCCTTTTGTATTCCGGAAATATATACGCAGCCTGCATCAAAATCTTTTCAAAAAATGGTTTCTTTTTTTTTGAAACTCCGGTAGTGCAATAATTTGTTGCAGGGTAGAATCAAGTGTTATTGACTCACCCTGATTGTGCCTGCGACACAATCGTCCCTCTCTGCAAACAGAGAGGGAGTGAGGGAGAGTCAGCTAAAAACCGTCTAACTTTCGTTCCAGTTGGTGATTTCTGGGAATAATGACCGTTTTTTGATGCAGGCCGCAATGTTGGAGGCTATTTTCGGGTTATACGTTCATCAAAACAGCGATCAATAATACAAATCCGATAACTAATACCAGGCCGAGCAACAGTTTTTGTGTTCGGTCTTGTTTGCGCTGCAACTCGATGTTTTCCGTAACCAGTTCCAGATTTTTGTCGTTAAGGTCGTTCAGGCAGGTTTCGAGGTGTTTGATGTGGTATTTAGTTTGCCCCTGGTTAATTGCAAAATTGAAGACAATTCCAATAACAATAAACCCCAAAAACACGATAACATCTACTCCGTCGAAATTGCGCACATAGCCGTAAGTTGCGTAAAAATACACCAGCGAGCCGGCTATAAAACCAAATAAATAGGTGCCGGCAACCGAAAGTAGCGTGCTAAAGAATTTCGTCTTTAAATAAGTAAGCATCGATGCCAGTTTGTCGCGCGTAGTTTGCCCGTTGTCGGCAGCTTCGGTAAAACGGTTCAGCATTTTCCGTTGAATAAAAATTAGCGGTATAAGTAATAATATTCCTGCCGCGGTAACCACCATTATATTGGTGTTGCCAAAATAAAGTGCAAAATCAATGGCCAATACGCACAGTGCCAATGCTTTTAAAACAAGATCGAAAATAATCATGTTCCGTATTTTTTGGGTAGTATCGTTCGAGCGTCCCGAAATAAATTGTTCGATAGACAAGCTTTCGTAATCCGAAGCTCCCATCAGGGTTTCTGCTTTGTTCCACATGTCTTTTAATTTTTTGTCGTTCATGGCTTTTTACTGAAGGTTGAAAATCATTTCTTCCAGTTTGTGTTTAATACGAACCAGCTTTACGCTTACATTCGTTTTCGAGATTCCCAGTATCGAAGCAATTTCGTCGTAACTTTTTTCTTCGAGCCAAAGCAGAATTACCGCTTTATCGATCCGGTTAAGTTTCGAAATTGCCCGGTACAGTAGCTTTACCTGTTCCTTCTCGTCAGAAGTTTCTGTTTCAATACGATCGTTGTCGTGCAGCTGCTCAAAATGAATATCCGTTCTCGTTTTCCGAATAGTACTAATTGCCGTGTTTAATGCCACGCGGTACATCCATGTACTAAATTTCGACTCGCTCCGAAAATTTGAATACGATCGCCAAAGTTGCAGGCAAATCTCCTGGAACAGGTCTTCGCGGTTTGATTGTCCGTTGGCATAAACCATGGTTATTTTATGGATTATTGCCTGGTGCTTCTCAATCAGTGCGCTGAATTCAGTTTTATTTACAACACGGTTTTTCATTTTGCTCTTCACTCAGTAAGTCGCAAAAGCGGGTAAAAAACTACACTTGAACTGTCTTTTTTGCAGAAATTTATTTCGTTCGTATGTACGTTGCCCATGGCATTGGGTTTTGTGTGGTTCGAATATAGCTGAGTTTTGCTGAAATAAAATTGCAAATAGTGCATAAAACCGGGCAGTTTAAACCCATTACCTTGAAAACGGGCAAAATAAATGGAATGGAACCAAAATGATTATTATATTTGTTTGCATCGAAAAAAAGATACAGGGCAAACGTTAGCATGCAAAAAATACGCTTAAACATTTTAGGATTATCGGTAAGTCAGACCCAGTCGGGGGCTTACGCGTTGGTGTTGGCAGAAGAAGAAGGAGAACGCAGAATTCCTATAATTATCGGACCGGTTGAAGCACAGGCAATTGCCATTCAGCTGGAAGGACTAAAACCTCCGCGTCCGCTTACCCACGATTTAATAAAAAACATGGCTCTGGCTTTCGATATCGCTTTGCTTGAGGTAACCATTTACAAGCTGGAAGAAGGCATTTTTTATTCGGAACTGTTGTGCGAGATGAACGGCAAAGAGATCCGAATTGACTCGCGAACATCGGATGCAGTGGCGTTGGCGCTACGTTTCAGGTGCCCGATTTATACCTCGGAAGAAATTTTACAGAAAGCCGGAATTGTATTGGAATCGGACGATGAGAATTCTCCGGTGCGCAGTATGATGGATGAAGAAGAGCCCGAGACAACCGGATCGTCGTATGCACAATATTCAACCAGTGATTTGCAGGAATTGCTGAACGAGGCCATCGAAGACGAGGATTACGAGAAGGCATCGATAATTCGCGATGAACTGAATAAACGAGAGAAATAAGTTAGAAACGCATAATTAACAATCACCCCTATCGCTACTTCATCGCGATTGTCTCCGTCAGCTGACGGAGGACAGGAGGACCAAAGGGACGACAGGGGTGAAAGGAAATGAAAAAACACGCAATGAAACGCATTATAATGTTGCTGGTAGTAATTACCGGCATTTTCTTTTTTCAACCGCTGGCAGCTCATGCCACCGACGCAATGTTATCAGCCGCCGACGCTGCAGCGCAACAAACCGATACTTCGAATATTCTTTTGGCAAAAGAGCGACAAACACCTTTCTCGATTATGACGCTTTTTCGGGGATTGTTAGGAATGGTGGTGTTGGTTTTTGTGGGGTATATTTTTAGTTCCGATCGCCGTAACATTCCTTGGCGAACAGTAGGAATTGGTTTGGCCATGCAAATTTTGCTGGCGCTTGGCGTTTTGTATGTGCCTGTTGTACAGAGTGGATTTGAGTTTTTCGGAAAGATATTTGTTAAGGTGCTCGACTTTACCAAAGAAGGAAGTACCTTTTTGCTGGGCGATTTAATGAATGCCGATACCTATGGTTATATTTTTCTTTTCCAGGTGTTGCCAACCATTATCTTCTTTTCGGCTTTAACCAGTTTGTTATTCTACTGGGGAATCATCCAAAAAATTGTGTACGGACTGGCGTGGGTGTTTACCAAGGTGCTGAGAATTTCGGGAGCAGAAGCGCTTTCAGTTGCCGGGAACATTTTTTTGGGGCAAACCGAATCGCCGCTGATGATTAAAGCTTACCTCGATAAAATGAGCAAATCGGAAATTCTGTTGGTAATGACAGGTGGAATGGCAACACTTGCCGGAGGTGTTTTAGCGGCATACATTGCATTGTTGGGGGGCGACGATCCGCAACTTCGTTTAGAATTTGCCAAGCACTTGCTTACCGCTTCGGTAATGGCAGCACCTGCGGCCATTGTATTCTCGAAGATGCTGGTACCACCAACCGACGCAATAAATAAGAACATTGAAGTAAGTCGCGATAAAATCGGAAGCAATGTTTTGGATGCCATTACAAACGGAACAACCGAAGGGGTAAAACTGGCGGTAAATGTTGCGGCAATGCTTTTGGCGTTTATTGCCTTTATTGCCATGTTCAATTTTATATTTACCAAAGTGGGCGCCATCACACATTTAAACGAAGTTATTGCCAATGTTACCGATGGAAAATACAATGAGCTGTCGCTGCAATTTATATTGGGTTATACTTTTTCTCCAATTATGTGGTTGATTGGTGTGTGTCCGGAAGATATTGCTGTGGTTGGTCGTTTGCTGGGTGAGAAACTCATTCTTACCGAATTTATCGGATACGTTTCGCTGGCCGACCTGAAAGCAGCCGGAGCATTTACCGAAACCAAGTCGATTATTATGGCTACCTATATATTATGTGGTTTTGCCAACTTTTCATCCATCGGTATTCAAATTGGTGGAATCGGAGCGCTGGCACCAAAACGCCGCGTACTTCTTTCGCAATACGGAATGCGCGCATTGTTGGCCGGAACACTGGCTTCGTTGATGAGTGCGACGATTATTGGTGCGATACTCGGCTAGCCCTTATATCTAGAGTGATAGATGTATTTTTTTAATTATCCTTAGAGAGTCTTTTATAAAAATCTTATGTATGTTTTTGGATGATATAGAATTACAAAATTTCTATCATAATTCGAATAATGTGTATTGCGTGAGGGTTTGTAAATGATTTGTGTTGAGTAATTTAGAATGATTCAAAAAGCACGAAGGTTCATTTTTTGCTATTTTTAAGCAAAAACTAAATTGGCTAATGTGTTTTTCTACTATTCTCCGAGACATAACAATTGATAGATTACGGCACCAACAAACAGTTTTCATTTGCTTGAAAAAAGCAGGATTAATTTTTGCTTTAGCTTTCTTAGTGAAATTTGCCAATTCACAAGACATAAGCGGAAATGTACGCGACAACGTAAATGGTGCTGCAATAGAAAATGCCACAGTAAAAGCACGAGAAAATAAAGATGGTGCGCAAGAAAAAACGACAACCACAGATGCAATAGGATACTACGAACTCTACGACATAATAACGGCAATAAGTACAAATCCATTAGCAGATGACATTCTAAAATTAAATTATAACGGAAATCAAATAGAAGCAACATTACAATCAAAAATAGATCCTAAATTTGGAACAATAGCAAACATACTAGGTCAAAGACTAGCAGAAGGAAAGTTTGAACGGACAGGAAATTTCAATGAATATAAAGCACTATTAAATGTGGATGACTGGGCGACAGGAGTGATGATATTTGCCGACCAAGCAGGACATAGCACAAAAATAGTATCAAATAACCTACCGTACCAAGGAACACAAGTATATGATTTCAAAGAAAAAAGTGCAAATGTTGGAACTGAAGAAATAATTATTCAAACAGACGATGATCCTCAAATAGATGCATACCAACCACGAACGGATACAGTTGAAGTTAACAAAGGAGATGTAGTTGACATCAATCTTGAACCATGGCCAGAACATACAGTAGATTTTTACTTCGATATAGAAGATAGAAACGGAAACAACTTAGAAAGTGCAACAATAAATGTTAAAGAATTAGAAAACGAAGATTTGAGATTCACAAGAAGAAGTGACGCAAATGGAGAAGCAACAATCTCTAATATTCCCGTAGGATATGAAGAAGGAAATAAATTAAATCCTAAAATAACAAACTGGGCACGTAATGTTACTCTAAATGGATTCCAAACATTTAACGATACATTATGGGGCGTTACAACAGGCGAAGAATATCAATTAATTAAACTAACAGAAGAAGGAGCAAAACAATTCTTTGCAAATCTTTATACTACAACAACAAAAGAAAATGATGATAGTGCGGTAGAAGGAGCACTTGCTAAACTATGGGAGATAGGAACAACAGACACACTAAAAGTGACCACTAATTCTCAAGGTGAAGCTGATTTCTTGAATGTAGAAATATCATCAAGTGATGGAGAAAATCCTGATAATGTAAACTATGGATACTCATTAAGTAAAACAGGACTTGAAGATTTAGTTACTAGTTTCACACTGACAGAAGGAGACTTCAATAAAAGTTTCCAAATGGTTGAAGAACAAACAGTCCCTACAGATAAACAATATACAATAATTCTTAACTCAGAAGACATGCAAGGAAATGACGTTCAAAACATGGACTGGGAAATAAGAAACTCAAACAATGAAATCATTGATTATGGTAATACTGGGAGCAATGCAATTGACACTGCAATGTTCGTAAATACAAATGCAAGTCTTAACATAATAATTAATACTGGTGCTGATGAATACAAAGATGCAACGAAAACACAAACAGTAAACGCAGGTCAAACATCAATCACAACGATGAATGAACTTATGACATACTTATACGAATGGAAAGTATTCGCAAAAGACAGTGAAACAGGAAACTTGTTAGACTCAGTCGAAGTAAAAGCATATCAAAATAATAACATAATCGCTCAAAGTAATGGTGGAAGTAACACTGAAGTTAATTTATCAACAACACAACCAGGACACACAATAGATTTAACACAACTAATACAAAGAAACGGTTATGAAACACCTTCAATGGATAACATAACAGTAACAGAAGGACAAGCAAACGAGTTCACATACAACCTGGTTAAAAGAACAGTAACTCCTGACACATATAACTATACTGTAACAATAGTTTCCAAAGATAAAGATGGAAATCTTAATCCAAATTCTGATTGGTCATTTACAGATGTTAGTTCTAATAAAACATGGACTGGAAACACGGGAGCAAACTCAACATCAATTCTTGAATACACAGATACAGATGAAAACTCAGATGTCGAGTTAACAGTAAGTAAAACAGAATACGAAAATGACTTTATAGCAACAAACATCGCATCAGGACAAAATATAACACTAACATCAGATAACGCAATAATCAAATATTTATACGAAGCACAAGTAGGCGCAAGAAATGCACAAACAGGAACAGACATTGATTCAGTAAATGTTCGAATGCTCTTTAACGGACAACAAATTGACGAAGATAATAGTTTAGAGGGGTTAACTGCATATCTTGAAATGACACAACCAGGACACTCACAAAATGTTTCATTCATAGTAGACAGAAACCAATTTGAAAGCGACACAATAAGTGCAACACTAAACGAAGGACAAACAAACAATTTTGTTTATGACTTGACTCCAATAACACAAGTTCCTGTTGAAAAACAATATACTATAGCAATTTCATCAAACACTCCAAACGTTGCATGGACAATATCAGGAGACGAAGGAACATGGAATGGAAACACAGGAGAAAACAGTCTTGACACATTAGAATTTATGAGTATTGACGCAAGTGAAGTACTAAACTTCTTAGCTGAAAAAACAGAATACACGGATTATCAAACACAAGTAACAGCACTTGCAGAACAAATAACAAACATCAATTCAGTACAAGAGAGATTAAAATATTTATATGAAGCACAAGTAGGTGCAACAGATAGTGAAAGCGGAACTACTCTTGATTCTTTAGATGTACAATTATTATTCAATGGACAAGTAGTAGACAGCGACCAAAGCTTAAGCAGCACAGTTGCAAACCTAGAAATGCAAGCAATAGACCACACACAAGACGTTGAGATTATTGCAGGAAGAAACGGATATGAAAGCGACACAATAAGTGCGACACTAAACGAAGGAGAAGCAAACAATATCACATTCCAATTAGTAAAAGAGCAAAGCGAACCACAAGAAGCAGTTGCGTACTTATGGAGAGCACCATTTGATCCAAACCAATCAGGAGCAATAAGCGACATAGAAATAATAAATGAAGAACTTAATTATCACGACATAAGAACAGGAGTATCCCATGACGTTGCATGGAAAGATACAATTCCAGTAAATGCAACAGGAACAACAGAAGTAAAAATAATATACACTCCAAGACCAGGAACTGGAAGTCAAGATTTATACCCGCTTGAAAAAATAATAACATTATCTCCTGACGGAACAAGCCAAGGGTATGATTACTTAGAAGCAATAAGACAAGAAAAAAGAATAAAACTAAATATTGTTGACGCAATTACAGGAAATAACGTTAACGGATACACAATAGACGTGAAAGACAATAATGGAAATGTTATTCAGACAATAACAAGTAATGACGGAAACGCATTAACAAAAATGCTCCCAGTAGGATTTCAAGGAAGCATAGATGCTTACAAAGACGGAGACAACCAACACTTCAAACACGATGGAATACCAATAGTGAAAGAAAGCAACCCACTAAATTATCCTCCTAGCTCAGGAAGAATATTATTTGAAGAAGATGGAGTAGACAGATTCGCAGATACATTACAAGTTTACGATATACGATTAGTACCAACAGTAACACAAGACCCAAAAACTGGCGAAAATAAAACTGTAGATATTACAAGACTAAAAACAATGGATGGAAACAACAGCAATTATCTACCAACTCTTAGAGATGGAATAATAAATGTTCACTTTGCAGATGGAACGACAACTGAACAAAAACAATGGGCACAAGGAATGTTCGATTTAATTAATGACGACTTTGGAATACCATTCGTACTAAACGAAGTTGCATCAGCACTTCCAGAAAATGGAATTACAGTAACAAGCATGGATAACTTATATCTTAACAGCATAAAAGGAATGACTGGAATGAACATGGAAGTAAGTGACCTTTCTGGATTAACAAGCATACAAGGAACAGATAACATCGACGACATAAACGTACATACTAGTTCAAACATAAGACTACGAGAAGGAACAACAATAATGAATGGAGATGAATACAGTTACAGTACAATAAGTGGACTTAGAGAAATAATGTATAGAACATTTCATACAACACAATATGATGGTGCTGTAAGTGTTTCCAACATAACAACTCCAAATACAATGACAGAAGTAGATATGAGTGGAGATAGAACATACTACCGCTTAATTTATGAACTTCGAAAAGGAAGATCAGAATCAATTTCTAATGGAAAAGGCAGTAGTGGAACATATACTATTGAATTAAATAACTGAAAATACGGAATGGTAAACAGAGTGGCTAAATTAGAGTTCATAACGCCATATCTGAATTTTATACGTAAACCCTATTTTCTGTCTTAATCAAAATGTTAACTAGGTTACAATAGTAGGTGCGATACTCGGTTGAGAGTAGATCATTCGTTCAATAAATAGCATGTTTGAGCCTATCATATATTGCCTCTTGAGCATATTCAACTTAAGTTAACTTTTTTAATGTTAAAGTATTAATTATCTTGCAAATATTAAGAGTTGATCAGATGAATTTCTAAGGAAAAAACTTGGTTTATACTCCCAAGCTAGAGGTCTAAAACAGATTGACAATTGGGAAATAACCCAATGTTTAGGAATACAGACACGTTACCAACAAGGCTAAGAAAAGAAGATTTTATCCAAAAAAATTGAATCAAATATGAAAATTATAAAATTAACTCAAATTTTTATAAGCTTACTTTTTATGATAGCAATGGAAGCTTTTAGTCAAGATTATAGCGCTATAACTCAAGGTGTTGATACTATTAATGGTGGTGCTTTAGGTTCAGTACAATTACTTAATCCTGATGCCATGCCAATTGCCGCGGGAAGTGGAGCATATTCCGGATTGGTGTACTCTGCTGCTGTTCATTATGGTAATGGAAAAGCATTAATTGTCGGACATGAAGGAGCATTGGTTGACGATAGCATGAATAAGTATGACCAATTAACCTTTTTTGTAAATACTATAAAATGGTTGAATTCAACGAAGAAATCAATATTAATTAAAAATGGTTGGGCAAGTGAAGGAAATATGTCCATTTTAATTACAAAATTAAAAGCTGAGGGCTATGCCATAAAATCAACAAACCAGAAGATTGTATTGAGTGATTTAATCAATGTCGGTATTATTATTTTTGGAAATGATTGGAATAACGAGCAACCATATACACAAGAAGAAATTAGTACAATTGAAGAATTTGCAAGGAATGGTGGTGGTGTTCTAATCGGTGGATTGGGGTGGAGTTATTCGAATAATATGGATGACTATTCAATGAATAATATTGCTGGTATATTTGGGTTAAGGTTTGGCAAAGACACCTTTTGGGATACTCCATATATTACTCAGTTTTATCCAAGTATAAGTAATTTGACGGTAGCAGGTTCAATTTCTACAATAAAAAATATCACAGCAACATATACCACTTCTTTACCCGAAACATTGCAAAACAATGAAACTGTTAGGTATTCATATACGAGTTCAAACGGTTTTCTAACAAATGTTTTGGGCTATCTGCCACAGGATAATGAATTAAGGGATACGATTTATAATTTTTACACTAAGTTGTTTGAAAATTATTCAATGTTTCAGAAGAGTATTTCTTTAAATAATAATTATGAAACAGCATTTATTTGGCTTAAAGAACGTATGTACGCTAATCTGCGCTTATCAAAAGAACTTACACCTGAAATTATACAACAAATAAGTTCAACATTAGGTTTGACGAATCAGTACAAAGATATATGGGAAAATCATCAAGTTATGCTGTATGATAACTCCAAACTAGATGAAGCTCAATTGAAATTTACACAAGATATATTAAACAGTATTCCTTCTGAAATTAACAAACTAGGAGGTATTTCTTTTAGCGATTTTTTGGGAAGTACATTCAAGACCAATATTGGAGAAGGTTTGCCCAGCGTTAATACTTTTACTTTTAAAATTGGGACATATCCTGAGAATCAATTCCCAAGTGATGTCTCACCAGGAATTACAGCTGTTTTTTGTGCTGCAATGGCTCATGAAATAAATCACATCGTTGATGCCTACTATGTAAATGCTAATGAAAAATTTAAAACAAGAAAGGAACAACTAATAAGTCAAGCTGGCGTAATTGGTGGAAACTATTTACGCTCAACTGTTACAAACACTGAGAATGATTTTTTCGTACAGAATCCACAGGAATTTTTCGCGTCAATTGCAAATCAGTGGTTTACAAATTCAGAAAAAGTTTTAGAATTAGGTTTAACTAGATTTGACAATGATTTTAAAGAACCCATTAATCAGTTTTTATTTTATGCGGATGTCTATAGCCTTGGAAGTGATTCTACAATATTTTACAAAAACGATTTAAACGGTAATTTTTCATCATTTAAAGTTCCTATTGAGAGAGATGGCAATGGCAATATAGAGGGAATTGAATTAAATAGTACAACTTACAATTTTCAATTAGATAATTCAGGAAATGTATTAAATTATTACGTTGACAAAGAATTAAATGATACAATAACATATTATGTTTCAAGTCCTGAATTCGAAGCAATATCTCCAATGACAATATTTGAATCAAAGGAAATCATTTCCACTCAAAACGGCGATAGTGTAATAAACCGCTATTCTAATTTTGTTTATAATCCAACATATTGTTCTATAACTGACACGCTAATTATTGATGTTACATTGACTGGCATTAATCAGCCTAACAATACAAATACAATAAGAATTTATCCCAATCCGGCTCATTCATATGTAATTGTCAATACGGGAAATTATCAGTCAATGTCTGATTATTCAATAAATATTAAAAATATGCTTGGGCAAAATGTTTTCAATGCTAAAACAAGTGAACAGGAGATTCGAATCGATTTAAATAACTTTGGGGGTTATGGAATTTACATTGTAGAAATAGTCGATAATTCAAACAGTTTGATTACAACAAGAAAAATAGTAATACAATAGACTAAGATATTCAGAACTTAAAAGATTGTGTTAATTAAACAATTAAGGCAGTGAAGGAAGAGTTAAAGCGATTCCTGATGAAAAGTAGGATGTTCGCAAAAGAACAAACTCTTGAGATATTTTGTCAAGCTTAAGAGTAGAAAGATAATGAATGGGTGAGTGGGATTGATTGTAAACTAGCTTATTAGGTGAGTTAAAATAGCATTGTGTTTGCAACAAAAGCCAGTAGTTAAAACAATGGATAATGCAGAGTGTGGTTTGGAGGTATGCTAACTGTAGATTATCGCTAGCAGCTCCATGTTATTCGGACAGGAATGCATTGCGAATTCTGTCCCGACAACATGTGTCAATCTCTACTTCTATAAGGTTCATTAAGTTCCCAAGTAAAGATAGAACGCTATTAACTATGAAAGGGTAAAAAACCTCAATCTATGCAGTTTGCAAAATGTCTAACTTGGCTAAGGTATTTCTTTTTCATCAAAATGTTGACTAGGTTGCAATAGTAGGTGCGATCCTCGGTTGATACTAACAGAACCTTGAATTAAAAATTACGTAATATATATTGGATGGTCGTTCAGACCGTCTGTGTGTTTGGGGGTTAACATTAGTGAAGGAGACTGTTGAGTCTCCTTCTTTCATTTTCAGGCAAGTAATAAAGATAGTTACGGAAGTCTAAAAAATCTCAATAAATACATAATGGTCTTTTATTGCCATTTTTTGAATCAAAATTGATAACACTTGCCTCCCGCTGTGTCATAAATTTGCAAGTAACAGTTTCAAGTAACAAAATTGAAACATCGACCCAACGCATCAAACCTTACTTATTTTAAATGCCGGTTAGTACCGAAACATCCGCTTAATGGGTGAGTATTTGGCAAGAAATTGACAACAATGAAACCAAATATATAGAAACAACAGAAAACAATTAGAGAATTAGAATTTGAAAACTATTAACACTCAAAGTCATGAAAACAATTAAATTATTATTCGTTTGCATGTTAGCAGGCATTTTTGCACATGCACAAGAAAATGTACCTCCTTATGTGGGAGGCGATGCAGAGGTAACACCTCCAAAATTTGTAGCGCGAAAATACGCGCCGACTGACAAGACAAATTCGCTAAAAGCTTACATTGCTGAAAACCTGGCTTACGATGCCGATGTTGGCGAGGTGATGGAAGGAACCGAAGTTGTAAAGTTTATTATTAATGCCGATGGAAGTTTGTCGGAAATTGAGGTAGTAAACAGTGTTTCACCAACAGTTGACAAACTGATAACAGGTATATTGGAAGAAACCGATTACATGTGGATGCCAGGTAAAAACAACGGAGTTGCGGTTGCCATGGAAAAAGAAATTGCGATTCAGATAAAACTGGGATTGACAGAATCGACTGCCGAAAGTCGCGATTTTAAGGAAATTGCCAAGGAGCATTTCAATAAAGGCGCTGAAAAGTTATTTGTTGACCGTAAAGCCAAGCGAGCTATAAAGCACTTCGAAACTGTTATTCGTTATCAACCGTATGATCAGTCTACCGTATATCTGCTGGCACTTTGCGAAGTGGACCGGGGAAATATGGATGCAGCACAAGAATATGCAGACAGATTCATGGATATGGGAGGAGATAAAAGTTTTCTTGAAGAAACACTGGCTGAAGAAATCAAGGGGACTGATGCATACGAACAACTTACGCAACTTTTTGCAACCAAATAATAGAACAATCATTACATGAAAAAATTTTCAGGCCATTTCGGGAACAGTTTCCGGGATGGCCTTTTTTTCGTTGTGCCTATAGGTCGGGTTCAGTGTCTCTCCAATTAAAGTTCTTCATACAAACTTGCGAGAAGGGGATTCAAAAACTATCCACGGAAATTACTGTTCGATTAGGTTGTAATAGTAGATCATTCCTGGCTGGCAACCAGCATCTCGTCCACCGAGGACGACAGCAAAGTAGTTATCGCATCTTTCAACTCCACAAACTCTTGTAAAGCGCAATCGGGAACGGGTGGAACAGGGTCGATCCAAATCTCGCTATTAAATCCTGCCCAGTAGCCTTTTTCTCCTTCAATTGCCTGGTCGATGGTGGAGTTGAGTAATTGGATATACTGGTTTGCCCGACTCAGCTGTTTTTTATTGCCTTTCTTATAACAGTCCCGCGCACTTTCAATGTAACAATAGAGTTCAGCCGGGAAATGCCAGTTGGTAGATTGTTGGCAATACGCAGTATTAATGTCGGCTTGCGCAACTGTATGTTCCAACTCTTCGAGTTTTTGCTCAAAAGCCGAAAGTTTTGGTTGCTCCACCGAAAATGCCCATAATGGAGATAATGCTATATACAGAACCACAATCTTGTATTTCATAACATTACACATTGGTTACACATGTATGCCTATATACAAAACCGGTTTTGCCCTGTTAATATGTCTTTTTTTGAAATTAGCGTCCTTCTATAAATATATTCGCTTTTTTGCCGAAAGGTAATCCGCCCAATATTAATTCAAGTTTAACTGGCAGTAATTTAGAGTGAATTTAAAAAAGGTGAGATTTGTCATAATTTTGACTGCTTTTTCCGTTTTCTCTTTTTCCCGAATTTGCTTTTTAACCCCGTTCGATTTCAAATTTTGCTTTCATTTTTTGACGGATGAAAAATTCAACCCTCCCGAAATTGAAAAATTGGACTTGAAAATGTACCGATCAAAATTTCAACCCTGTTCGTGCGAGATGTTAAGAAAAGTGTAAGTAGAGTTTTAATATGCAAGAAAAAGGCAATCGTGAGTAAATAAATGATTTCTAAAGGGCCCGAAAACTATCAAATTATCAAAAGCATATTCTAGTTTTGGTCACCGAAATCAAAAAATTTTATGAATATGATGTTTGACAAAGGGCTAACTACCTTTATGATTGTAGCCACCAGTTTGGTGATGTTAATGACTCCCGGACTGGCTTTCTTTTACGGCGGCTTAGGCTGTAAAAAGAATATCCTGAGTATTATGATGCAGAGTTTTGTGTCGTTAGGAATTACGACTATTCTGTGGATAAGCTTTGGCTACTCCATGTGTTTCAGTGGAACCATGGCCGGTGGAAATGATTTTTTCGGCATCATTGGTAATTTTGATAAAGCTTTTCTAAATGGAGTTACGGCGAGTACACCTTTGTCGCCCGATCGTAATTTTCCGGAATATATTTTTGTGGCTTACCAAATGATGTTTGCCATTATTACTCCTGCTCTAATAACCGGAGCGTTTATTAACCGGGTAACATTTAAGTCTTACGTTATTTTTCTGGTGCTTTGGCAAATTTTCGTTTACTATCCCTTTGTTCACATGGTTTGGGGTGGTGGAGTTCTAGCCGAATGGGGAGTGCTCGATTTTGCCGGAGGAATTACGGTGCACGCAACAGCAGGATTTGCAGCGTTGGCATCGGTGTTTTTTGTAGGGTCTCGCGCCGAAAAGAACAGTGGCCCGAACAATATTCCGCTGGTAGCTATCGGGACCAGTTTACTGTGGTTTGGGTGGTATGGTTTTAACGCCGGAAGTGAGTTGGATGTGGATGCCATTACTGCACAGGCTTTCCTGAATACCGATGTCGCGGCGTCGGTGGCGGCAATTACCTGGCTGGGAATTGAATGGACTACCGGCAAAAAACGACCTACTTTTATCGGATTGATGACCGGTGCTGTGGCCGGGCTGGCAACAATAACACCGGCAGCAGGATATGTAACGCTTGGAACAGCTATGTTTATTGGCCTTTGTGCCGGAATGGTTTGCTACCAGGCAGTTAAATTTGTGGAGCGAAAACGTTGGGACGATGCCCTTGACGTTTGGGGAGTACACGGAATTGGCGGAGTATTGGGAACAATTCTGCTGGGTTTTTTCGGAACAACAGCTGTAAATGCCAATGGCGCCAACGGATTATTTATGGGCGGAGGCGTTTCTTTCTTATTTAAACAGATTATAGCTATAATTTTTGCCTCTGCTTGGGGATTTATTTTTACATTAGGCGTCTTAAAAGCAATCAATCGTTTTGTGCCTGTAAAAGTGGGGCGTATGGACGAGATGAAAGGCCTCGATTTAGGCTATCATGGCGAGGTTGCACGACAATAAAGAAAACCAATAACATATTATATTTTCAGCCACGGACGGCGTAGTTTAAGCTACTCTGTTCGTGGTTTTTTGTTTTCAGCACTTTTACGAATGTGGTATTCCTTATTGAATAAATTCTCTTCTTTTTTTAATTCTCAGCCTTCAGAACCTAAACTCTTCCTGTTGAACATTGAACTCTAAACTTTTAATTGTACTTTTGCACCTCAAATTTTTAGCTAGATATTTCAAGATGAGTCAGATGGAAATTCCGAGCAAGTACAACCCGGCCGAGGTTGAAGATAAATGGTACAAATACTGGATGGATAACAAATATTTCCACTCCACACCCGACGAGCGCGAACCTTACACGATTGTAATTCCGCCGCCAAACGTAACCGGTGTGTTGCACATGGGGCACATGCTTAACAATACCATTCAGGATATTCTGGTCCGCCGTGCGCGAATGACCGGTAAAAATGCCTGTTGGGTGCCGGGAACCGACCACGCATCGATTGCTACCGAAGCCAAAGTGGTAAACAAACTAAACGCTGAAGGAATTGATAAGTACGATCTTTCGCGCGACGAATTTTTGAAACATGCCTGGGAGTGGACCGATAAACACGGTGGCATTATCCTCGAGCAGCTGAAAAAACTGGGTGCTTCGTGCGACTGGGACCGCACTGCTTTTACCATGGACGAAGCCCGCAGCGAATCGGTAATCAAAGTGTTTGTCGACCTGTTCAACAAAGGAATGATTTACCGTGGTGTACGTATGGTAAACTGGGATCCGGCAGCAAAAACTGCACTGTCTGACGAAGAAGTGATCTACAAAGAAATGCAGGGTAAACTCTACTACCTCAACTACAAAATTGAAGGTGAAGATGAGTTTGTAACCATTGCAACTACACGCCCTGAAACGATTCTGGGCGATACTGCAGTTTGTGTAAATCCGAACGACGAGCGTTTTGCCCACCTGAAAGGAAAACGTGTTTTGGTGCCGCTCATCAACCGTTCAATCCCGATCATTGAGGATGAATATGTGGATATGGAATTTGGTACCGGATGTTTGAAAATTACACCGGCACACGATATCAATGACTACGAAATTGGTTTAAGATACAACCTGCCATCGATCGACATTTTTAACGACAACGGAACATTAAACGAAAAAGCTGAGCTCTTTGTTGGCGAAGACCGTTTTGATGTTCGCGATAAAATTGTTCCTGAACTGGAGAAAGCAGGAAATCTGGCAAAAGTTGAAGACTATACAAATAAGGTTGGTTTCTCGGAGCGTACTGATGTGATCATCGAACCAAAATTGTCGGCACAGTGGTTCCTGAAAATGGAAGAACTGGTAAAACCGGCTTTGGAAAATGTGATGAACGATACCATCAGCTTCCACCCGCCGAAATTTAAAAATACCTACAAACACTGGATGGGCAACATCAAAGACTGGTGTATTAGCCGCCAGCTGTGGTGGGGGCACCAAATTCCGGTGTATTACCTGCCCGACGGAACTTATGTTTGTGCCGGGTCAGCTGAAGAAGCGCTGGAATTGGCAAAAGAAAAGTCGGGAAATGCAGAACTGACTGTTGCCGATTTAAAACAAGACGAAGATGCTTTGGATACCTGGTTCTCGAGTTGGTTGTGGCCAATATCGGTTTTCGATGGAATTCGTGAGCCGGAGAACGAAGAGGTAAATTATTACTACCCAAGTTCTGATTTAGTAACCGCGCCTGATATCATTTTCTTTTGGGTGGCCCGAATGATTATTGCCGGTTACGAGTACCGCGATGATTTCCCGTTTAAGAATGTATATTTTACCGGAATGGTGCGCGATGCACAACGCCGTAAAATGTCGAAGTCGTTGGGTAACTCTCCCGATCCGCTGGATCTGATCGCTAAGTACGGTGCCGACGGTGTGCGTGTGGGAATGTTGCTTTGCTCGCCTGCAGGTGGCGATTTACTGTTCGACGAAGGACTGCCGCAACAGGGAGCAGGTTTCTCAACAAAAATATGGAATGCTTTCCGCCTGGTGAAAAACTGGGAAGTTTCATCAGAAATCGAACAACCGGAACATTCAAAACTGGCCATCGAGTGGTTTAAAAATAAACTGGCTCAGGTGGTTGAAACATTAAATACACAGTTCGACAGTTTCCGTATTTCGGAAGCGTTGATGACCGTTTACACAACAGTGCGCGACGAGTTTTCGGGTTGGTTGCTCGAGATGGTAAAACCAGCTTATCAACAACCGATTGATGCCTTAACTTATGCTGAAATTGTGGAGCTGTTCGATCAGATGTTGCGATTGATGCACCCATTCATGCCTTTCATTACTGAAGAAATCTGGCAGTTGCTTGACGAGCGTAAAGAAGGCGAAAGCATCATGATCAGCCAATTGCCGGCCAATACAAGCTACGATGCTGCGCTACTTGCTGCTTTCGAAGATGTAAAAGAGGCGGTTTCCGGAATTCGTAAAATCCGTAAAGACAAAAATATTGCCTTTAAAGATGCTATCGATTTTTCGGTGCAAAAAGGCGACAAAGGATTTGATGCTAAATTCAACAGCATTCTTATCAAATTAGGTAATCTTACCGAGCTGACTACTGTTGACGAAGAAGTTAAAGGAGCGGCTTCGTTCCGTGTAAAATCAACCAGTTTTTACATTCCGCTTGATGGATTTATTGACGTGGAAGAAGAGTTGAAAAAGCTGGAAGAAGAGTTGAAATACGCCAAAGGATTCCTGAACTCGGTAATGAAAAAGCTGAGTAACGAGCGCTTTGTAAATAATGCACCCGAAGCGGTAGTTGCCAAAGAAAAAGCAAAACAAGCCGATGCCGAAGCCAATATTAAAGTATTGGAAGAGCGCATTGCTTCAATGAAATAGATTTTACTGAGCGGGTGACTTCAAGTCACCCGCTCAGTTTATACCTCAATCCCCTTAACATCTGTTAAAAACCCGTTAAATAGTGTTATCTTCAAAATGGTTAAATTCTTTTGCATAGATTTGCAATTGGAATAGAATTACGCACTTATGTATAAAAATTTACTGCTGCTATTATTGGTTTCGTCGGGCATTTTAAGTTGGGCGCAGGATGAGAATTATCCGGTCGATCCGATGTTGATTGAACTGAAAGCAAAAATCCTGAGTTCATCCGATAGTTCAGCAGTTCCTTATGCCAACATTATAAATCACCGCACTCACAGCGGAACCATTACCAATGGCGAAGGTATTTTTACTTTGGAGATGCTTAATATCGATTCGCTCGAAATTACTTCGGTGGGTTACAAAACTTTTATTCTGAAAGTACCATCGTATTACACCGGCTACGAAATGCTGACCTTTTATATAGATCCTGTACTTTATAATGTGGGCGAAGTTACTGTTGAAGGCGATGCCAAGCAGTTGGATTATTTCGAACACGGAAATCCGACAGATCTTGATCCAACATTAAGAGGTGATGCATTTAACGAAAAACCTCCGATTATTGCTGCGTTGGTAAGTCCCTTGTCGTTTGCACAATATTACGGCAAGCGCGAAAAACGAAAACGTCAGGTGCGCGAGGACATGGCAATAACGAAAAACTGGGAAATGCACTCGAGAAACTACAATAAGGAAATGGTAATGAAACTTACCGGATTGAATGAGGCGTATGCCGATACTTTTATGATGTGGTTTAACGGACAAGATGTACTTCCTTACACCGCTACCGAATACCAGGTTCGGGAGTCGATTGTGCAATATTACAAGTTATTTAAATTAGATTACGATCTCGAATAATTGAACGAAAAATTCGATAAACAATCAATGATTTGTTAATAAAGTACAATTAAGTATTTAATTCGGTCAATTTCAAACTTTCATATTAAATATAAAAAGATGCTAATATCTTTAAAATGTAATCAGAATTGCAAAATTGCTTACAATTTGGTTATTTGTTGCGTTTAGTGGTGGAGAAGCATTAAACGCAATGTTTTTGGTCACATTCCAAATATGTTCTTCAGCATTGACTTCGGGAGTAGAGGGTTGTAATTTAGCATCGCAATCATTTAATATTCAAAGTTATGAAACGATTAATGTTTACCTTTTTGGCTATGATTCTGGCCTTGGGAGTAGTAACCGCAGGCGACTACAAAATCCCCTTAATAGGATCGAAAGCTCCAAAATTTAGTGCAAACACAACAAACGGAAAGATTACTTTCCCAAATGATTTTGGAAACCATTGGAAGATTTTGTTTAGCCACCCGGCTGACTTTACTCCGGTATGCTCGTCTGAATTGCTAGAGCTTGCACACCTGCAAAAAGAATTCAAAAAACTGGGTGTTGAGTTGGCAGTAGTTTCCACAGACGATATTGTATTACACAAAATGTGGAAAGCTCATCTTGAAGAGATCGACTATAAAAAACGGGGTACGGTTCATATCGATTTCCCGATTATTGAAGATCCTGATGCAAAGGTTTCGCGCCTGTACGGAATGTTGCACGATGAGGAAAGCACCGACCGCGATGTTCGGGGTGTGTTTATCATCGACGATAAAAATACTATACGCTCGGTGAATTTCTACCCGGTTGAGGTAGGCCGTAATATGGATGAATTTGTTAGGATGGTGGAAGCTTTACAGCTTACCGAATCGAAATTTGTTTACACGCCTGCTAACTGGCAAAAGGGCGACGATGTAATTGTGCCTTACTTGCCATATACAACTGCCGAGTTGGAAGCTAATCCAAAATTAGCAGACAGGTATTACAGTGTTGGCAACCGGATGTGGTTCGAACAGGTGGAAGGACCAACAGCCAAGGTTGAAGACGACGAGGAATAGCAAAACGCAATTTTTCATAGAAGCATGTTAGGATTCAGACACTAAAAAAGGTATTTGCGTTGCAGATACCTTTTTTTCTCTCCCCCGAATGATCAGTATTACTTTATTCCAATTGTACTTTTAATACTGTTTTGAACTCGGATATTTATAACAAAGAAGCGGAAAGAGCGAAGTTTAAGAAGGCGAGATTTTGTTGTAAAATAGGTACAAAAAAGAAAGCCCGGAGTTGACCAGGCTTTCCCAATGAAAGGGTAAACTTTCATTAATTTTTGCAATCAAATAATAAACGCAGTTTTTGAAAACGGTTCACTATTCTAATTTCTTTTAACAAGCAAGTGCTCGTTTTGTTAAATATTATATCAACTTTTTTATTGATGCTGATTCACCGTTAAGCAAAAGAATTAATTGCCAATTTGGTCTTTTAGCAACTTAACCTGGTTGCTTAATTTGGTAATCTCACTGTCTTTTTCTTTTAGCTGGTTTTGCAGCTGCTGAGTTTCTGAACGAACATTATCAAGCTGTCCCTGAAGGGTTTTAAGCTCGTTTTCTCCAACTTCAATTTTACCTTCAAGAACTTTGGCTTCCTGATTTAGTCGGTTAATTTCAAAATTCTTTTGGTCGAGTGCTGAGTTCTTTTCGCTAACCTCGGTTTCCAGTGTGCTAACTTCATTTTGCAACGATTGAATCGACGCTTCTTTACTCTCCAAAGCGTTGGTTAAACGTTGTTTTTCAAAATCAAGATTAAAACTGGTTTCCTGCAACGATTCCTGTTTGCTGTTTAGTTCTTCATTCAGCACAGCCATTTCTTTTTTCAGGTCGGCAATGTCTTGCTCTTTCATGGCATTACTTTCCATCAACTCGTTTTTCATGGCTTCAAAATCGGCAATCAAAGCTTTTATGCGTTCAGCTTTGGCATTATTTTCGGCATCGAGTTTTCGCGAAAGTTCTTCGGCTTTTAATCTGCCGGCTTCCATTTCAAGGTATTTCTTTTTCGAGACACACGACGACAGGCCGATCAAAACTACACTGATAACAAGAATGATATATTTTCTACTCATAACTATCTTTTTATGTTCAAAACAAAGATACACAATAATAAACGAGTATTACAACGTTTAACTAGGTAGGAATGGTATTTATTTCTTACTTTTATTTTTTAAAATTGATGGTCATGAAGAAAACAATTATATTCATTTTTACAGTTTGTGTAGCCCTTACAGCGCTGGGGCAGAATGGTTCGAAGGTGGCGCACACCATTAAAGGGAAAGTGGTTGATGCCAATACAAATCGACCGGTTTCGTATACCAATATTGGTTTAGAAGGTACGTTTTTTGGTACCGCCAGCGATAGTGAAGGAAATTTTGAGTTGAAGATTCCCGAAGAGATGGTGGACAAAGACATCTACTTTTCGGCAGTGGGATTCACCAACAAACAGTTTCCGGTACAAGATCTTTTTTCGAAAGAATTTGCGGTGATTAAATTAGAGTCGCAATCATACGACGTTGATGAGGTGGGAGTTGCCGCACAAAATATGGTTCTGGTTCGCATTTTACGTATGGCTTCGGAGAACATTAAATACAATTATGGTTCGGGGCCGTTTAACATGCACTTTGCTTATTCAAAAGAAACGGCTGTTAACGGACAAGTAAAAGCTCCGCAAATTGCCAAGGTACTGCTTTACGACGAAACAGGTTATACAAATCCATCAAAAACGGATGCTTTTAAAGCTCGGAATTATTCGGTAACAAAAGAGCAAAGCGATGCTGATTACCGATTTTCAACTGCGCAACTGAACCTTGACGATCTGTTGGGATTTGACTGGGTGCGCTCGGCATCGGGTATTTTAAGTCCGGCACTGTTAAGCGACTATCAACTTGCACTGGAAAGCCAACCTGTAATAAACGGAAAAGAATACTGGGTGATTTCTTTTAGCCCAAAAGTGCCTTCGTTGGCAACCACGGGTGACTATTATGCAGGCACTTTTAAAGGAAAAATCAGCATTAATAAAGAAGATTATTCGATTTTGAAAATTGAGGGTGAAGCAGTGGCTCCAAAAAATAACCGTCAGGGAAGGGCGCTGGCAATTGGGCAGAACAACACGGATTTTTATACCGATGTGCTTTACACTTTTGAAGTGGATTATAAAGATCTTTTGCTAAAAAGTGTGTCCCTGGATAAAACGTATACCTATAAAGGAGAAAAGGTTTCGGAGCAAGCCGTACTTGAAATGAATCGTGCACACACGAATAATCTTACAGTGATTGATTCGCGCGATTATTTTCCGGGAGAGTAAACGAAATATTCAGATAAAAAAACAGGGTTGTGAATCAAATCACAACCCTGTTTTTTTGTTTATAAATGTCTTAATCTTCCGACGTAAATAAATCTTCTTCGTTAACTTTTTTAACCAGCATGCTGTCTTTTAGCGTGCGGTTAATAATGGTGTAAGGCGCGGTAACTACTTCGTCGCCCTCTTTAATTCCTTTCAGGATTTCAATGCTGTTATTGTCCTGAATTCCGGTTTCCACTTCGGTTTTCATTACACGACCATCGGCATACACAAAAACAACTTCCTTCTTTTCGTCGCGTTGGGCAGTGTTTTCATCGTCCGAAGCATTTTCCAAATCAGACTCAACTTCTTTGGTGCCGCCGTCTTCTTTTTTAATTCGTGTTGTTACTGCCGAAATTGGCACAGAAATAACATTCTCGCGGGTTTCGGTAAGAATATCAACGGTAGCCGACATTCCCGGGCGGAAAGGGTAGAGGTTACCATTCTCCGGATCGATCAAATCTACGTACGAATCCTTGAGCAGAAGTACTTTTACATCGAAGTTGGTTACCTGGTCGGAACTGGTTCCGGTAACACTGGCAGAATTGGCAATTTCGGTGACAATGCCTTTGAATTTGCGGTTCAGGTAAGCGTCAACTTCCACCAGTGCAGTGTCGCCTTTCATTACCTTTACAATATCGTTTTCGTTAACTTCAACCTGCACCTCCATTTTATTCAGGTCGGCAACGGTCATCATTTCCGTTCCCACCATCATGCTGGTTCCTACCACGCGTTCGCCTTTTTCAACGTTCAACGCCGAAATGGTTCCTGTAATAGGTGCATAAATTTTTGTTTTTATCAGCTGCTCTTCGGCTTCGTCAAGCGATGCCTGCGCACTTAAAACCGAATATTGTGCCGCACGAGCTTCAGCCTGTGCAACTTTATAGGCTGCTTCAGCCGATTCGAATTGCGAAACCGGAATCGTACCTTTTTCATACAATTGTTTGGAGCGTTTATACGAAAGTTCACTTTCAATTAATTGTGCTTCGGCCTGTGCCTGTCTTGCTTTCGACGAGTTGACCGCTGCCTCGGAACGGTTTACCGCCGAAACATACATTTCGGGTTTAATCACACACAGCAATTTTCCTTGCTCAACGGCGTCGCCATCTTCAACATGCAGTTCAACGATCTCCCCGGCCACATCCGGACTAATTTTCACTTCGGTCTCCGGCTGGATTTTTCCGTTGGCGGTTATAAACTCGGTAATGGTTTTACTTTCTACCGTTTCGGTTGACACCTTTACACTTACATCGCTGCCCAGCCATCCTTGCTTTTTGCCCACGATTAGCACAATCATGATTACAACCGCAATTCCAATTATATATGGCAATATCTTTTTTTGCTTCATTTCAGTTAGCTGTTTTTTTTAATAGGTAATAAATCGGCTTCTAAAATTACAAGAAAAATTGATTCCTGTAGTTTAAAAATCAATCCGTCGCAAATTGCCGTTTTTGAAGTTGCATAAAATAGAAAGATTAAGGCTCCCGCAAATTCTGCTTCCGGTCCGTTTTTCTTATTCTTTAATCAGCATCCGTGCCGTTAAACGGCTGTGTTGTTCCAGGTAAATATCCTTTTCTTTTACCATCCAGTCGAGCACTTCTTCGGTATAATGGCGAATAGTTACCAGCGTAAGATCGGTGTTGTACCTAATGTTGTAATCTGCCGAAAGTTCGCTGAAAATTTCTTCCAAATTTTCGTCCGAGGCATCGGCAACAATATTCAAGTCGATAGCCGACTGTTGCATTAAGGTAACCTTAATCAATTTTTCCATCAGGAATTTTACCACCCGCTCGATATCGCTGATCGAGATGATCGAGAAATCCAAGGCCGAAAGTGTGATCAGCACCTGGTTTTCTTTGAGGATAAAAATTGGTGGCAGCTCAATTTTATGATCGATTTTATGAATTACAGTGCCTGGGTTTTTAGGCTCAACAAACGATTTTACCAGCAACGGAATACCTTCGTTATGCAGCGGTTGCATGGTTTTTGGGTGAATAACTTTTGCCCCCGAGTGTGTCATCTCCACCGCCTCTTTGTACGACAGTTCATTGATCATTACCGTGTCGCTCATTTTTTTAGGATCGGCACTTAAAACTCCGGGAACGTCTTTCCAAATCGACACGCTCTCTACCTTCAATGAGCTGCCAATAATTGCAGCTGTAAAATCTGAACCCTCGCGACCGAGTGTGGTAGTCAGGTTAGTAGTTGTCGATCCGATAAATCCTTGTGTAATGTACAATCCAGTATCGGCGAAAGTGAATTCCTTGCGAATCAGTTCGCCTGTCCATTCCCAGTCAACACGTGCATCGCGGAAAGTGTCGTCTGTTTTCAGGCAGGTGCGGATATCTATCCAGGTATTTTTATGCCCGGTGGCGGTAATGTAATCGCTAACAATGCGGGTAGAAATGAGTTCGCCAAAACAGATAATCTGGTCGTATTCAAAATTAAAATCGTACGACGGGCGCGAATTCAGTTTGTGTTCCAGCTCGGTAAACAATTCGTAAACGCCCTGTGGCATTCCTTTTTCGCCAAACAAATCACCGATAATTTCAATGTGGTAATTTTTAAAATTATTGAATATTGTCCACTTTTCTTCGTTGCTGTTATAGTATGCTTTTATCAATGTTTCCAGCAAATCCGTACTTTTCCCCATGGCTGAAATAACCACCGACAGGTTTCCGCTTTCGCTTTTAATAATTTCAAACACATTTTTTACCGCGGCCGCATCTTTTACCGATGCTCCACCAAATTTAAAAACCTTCATAAAAATCGATTTTAAGCTTTTGAGCAATGCGCTACGAGCTGTTTAACCTTGCAAAACTATATTTTTTTGAATTAACAATATACATGTTCTTATGGGAAATCATTTTACTAAAAATGTTAATTTAGATGCCTTCGAAAAAAACACTAAAAAGAAACTGCACGCATGAGACATTTTATTCTTTCATTTTTCATTCTGTTTACTTTTTCAGGATTTAGTCAGGTTAGCCAACTCAATAAAAGTTCGCTTTCCATCGAAACAATAATGCAGGATCCTGCTAAATGGATCGGCACTTCGCCAAGCGATATCAGTTGGAGCGAAGATGGCGCAAAAATCTACTTTCAATGGAATCCGGAGCAAGACACGCTCGAATCGTTGTATGCTTACGATCTGTCGACCAAAGAAATTGAAAAAGTTAGTTTGGATGAAAAAAAGACGCTGCCCGGTCGTCGTGGCGATTATAACAGCGACAAAACAAAAAAAGTATACACCCGAAATGGCAACCTCTTTTTGCTGGATATTAAAAGCGGAAAAGAAAAGCAGCTAACCGCTTGGCTGGAGCGCGCTTCATCGCCCGAGTTTGTTTTAGGTGATTCCAAAATTGCGTTCACAAAAGACAATAACCTGTTCACTATCGATCCGGAAACCGGGTTGATTTCGCAGCTGACTAACTTTGTTTCAGGAAGCGAGAAAAAGGAACAGCCTTCATCGGAACAAGCCAAATGGCTGGAGCAGCAGCAAAAGGAATTGTTCGTGGTTTTGCAGGAACGCGAAGCAAAAAGCAAAGCACGTGAAAACCGCGAGGAGGAAGAGAAGGTGGCCGAACCCTTAAAAATATACACCGGTAGTAAGTTTTTGAGTGATATTTCGCTGAGCCCCACCGGCGACTACATTATTTACAGCTTGTATGAAAGGGCGTCGAATGCAAAAGCTACATCGGTAACGCATCATGTTACCGAATCGGGATACACCGAAGAAAAGAATGCTCGCGCAAAAGTAGGAAGTCCGCAGGCATCGGTAGAAATGAGCATTTTTGATGTGAAGAATAACAAGTTGGTAACGATCGATAAATCACAAATTCCCGGAATAAAAGATTTACCCGACTACCTGAGCGATTACCCGGAACGTATGCCAAAAGAAGGCGAGGAAGTAAAAGATCGTGATGTGAATTTGTTGGGACCACTTTGGAATGAAACCGAAGATATGGCGGTGGTTGTGGCTTTGTCGCAAGACAACAAGGACCGCTGGATTTTGTTGCTCGATCCTGCCACGGGTGATTTGGAATTGCTTGATCGTCAGCGCGATGAAGCATGGATCGGTGGCCCCGGAATTGGCGGCTGGGGAATGTCAACCGGAAGCATTGGCTGGATGCCCGATGACGAATCGGTGTGGTTTCATTCCGAGGAGTCAGGCTACTCGCATTTGTACGCTGTAAATTGCAAGACAAAAAAGAAAACAACACTTACGGAAGGCGACTTTGAAGTTTCGGAAGCCTCTATTTCGAACGATAAAAAATGGTTCTATTTCATTGCCAACAAAGTGCATCCCGGCGTAACGCACTTTTATAAAATGCCGGTTTGGGGTGGCAAGCTTACGCAAATTACATCATTGGAAGGTGGAAACGAAGTAACGCTTTCTCCCGATGAGAAATACCTGGCCATTCGTCATTCGGAGGCTAACAAACCGTGGGAGCTTTATTTGCAGGAGAACAAAGCCGGAGCAGAAGCCAAGCAGCTGACGCATTCAACCACCGACGCCTTTAACGAATACAACTGGCGGGTTCCGGATTTCATTACTTTTAATGCTGCCGATGGCGCCGAAGTGCATGCTCGTTTGTATCGTCCTGAGTCGCCGGAACAAAACGGCCCTGCCGTAATTTTTGTACACGGTGCGGGTTACTTGCAAAATGCGCACAAATGGTGGAGTAGCTATTTCCGAGAGTACCAGTTCCACAATATTTTAGTCGACAATGGTTACACGGTGCTGGATATCGATTACCGTGGAAGTGCCGGTTATGGACGAGACTGGCGCACCGGAATTTATCGCTGGATGGGTGGCCTCGATCTTTCGGATCAGGTTGACGGTGCCAAAATGCTCACCGAAAAATATAATGTTTCGCCCGAGCGTATTGGACTTTATGGTGGTTCGTATGGTGGTTTTATCACGCTAATGGCGATGTTTAACGAGCCGGAAACCTTTGCCGCCGGAGCAGCTTTGCGTTCGGTTACTGATTGGGCACATTACAACCACGGTTATACGGCTAATATTCTGAATACACCGGTGCAGGACAGCATCGCTTATGCGAAAAGTTCTCCTATAAATTTTGCCGATGGATTGGAAGGCAACCTGCTGATGTGCCATGGAATGGTAGATGATAACGTCCAGTTTCAGGATATTGTACGTTTAACGCAGCGCCTTATCGAGTTGGGCAAAGAAAACTGGGAGCTGGCCGTTTTCCCTGTTGAGGCGCACGGTTTTGTGGAGCCAAGTAGCTGGACCGACGAGTACAGACGTATATTTAAACTATTTGAAGAGAATTTGAAATAACACGATACAAGTGAGCGGGTGACTTGAAGTCACCTGCTCACTCGAACATTTTAAATCCTTTTGTGTTTTTGAAACTAATGGATCGTATTCAACAATATTTTCGATGGTTAAAACAGGCATTGCTGATAGTAATTGCACTGTTTTCGTTGGCATCGTGCTCGGTAAAAGAGCCCTTGTTCAAAGCCATTGGTGCCGAATACCAGCGTCCGTTAAATAAAACAAAAACAACCCCAAACTTCGAAAACCACTGCCAGACTTCACCTCATGATTTTTGGATTAGCAGTAATGCTCAAAACTCCGATCATAATCTTTTAGGAACTGCAGTTGAGCGTGATGAGTTTCTTTTACAGTCAACATCTTTTGTTGAATATTCATTCGAGCAAACGGAAATTGTTGCTGAAAACACCCGGCTGTACATTCTCTATAAGCGGTTAAAATTCGATATGGTGTAATCGCCTTTCCCAAATGCCACATATTGTCAATTTTAATAACCGTTAATACATTTTTACATGAATAATCTTGCGAATAAGTCGGCAAACAAGGCCGGACTTTTCACTTTATCTCTACGGCTGGTAGTTGGCTGGACTTACTTTTCTGCCTTTTGGCGCCGTGTTGTGCTTGTCGATAAACTTGATCCGGAAGGAGCTGCCTACATCGGCGAAAAATTCAACCATTTTCTACCCAACGCTTTGGGTATAAAACCGATAATCGAGCACCTGGTTACGCATCCTGAACAGTTGTGGATGGCCATGGTGGCATTTACTATTGTTGAGGCTGTTGTAGGGCTGTTTATTATGCTGGGGCTTTTTACCCGCTTAATGAGCGTTGGCGTTTTTGGCCTTGCCGCCGGAATTTTGCTGGGCTCGGGATGGATAGGAACAACCTGTCTCGACGAATGGCAAATCGGCGTGCTCGGAATTGCAGCCGGATTCACCTTGTTTTTTAGTGGCAGTGGCGCGTATTCGCTCGATCAGTTGCTGCTAAATAAAAAGCTCAAATTCACTCAAAACCGGTGGTTTGTTTGGCTGGGCTCTGGCGAACTTCCCAGCAGAAATTTAAAGCCGGTCGTACTGGTTGGTTCGTTGGGAATATTGTTTCTAACGCTGTTTACCAACCAGGTTTTTCATGGCGGAGTTTATGGGAAGCTGCATAACAAATCGGTAAAACCTAAAATCGAAATCAGCGATGCCACCATCGAAAACAACATCCTGCAGTTTGAAATTTACCGCACCGAAGGAGTGGATGTGTACGGATCGTTTCTGATCGGGATTCAATTGCTGGATTCAGAAGGTAATATTTTGCTCGAAAAAACGGGCGAAGAGTTAGCTCAGTTACCGGCAGATCAAATCTCCAACCACTATGTAACCCACGTAAAACCGGGGAAACACAGTTTGATCGTTCCCTTGGGAGCAAAAGCTGATTTGGCTCTTGATTTGCGCGCAATCGATTTAAATCGAGCAAATGAATACACACTAAAACTGATTGATATTAGCGGATTGGAATGGGAAAGCAAGGTAAAGATCTAAACTGAGTAGCATGGAGTGAGCGGGTGACTCGAAGTCACCCGCTCACTTTTTCAGGTATAAGGTGTAAGTAACTACTTGGTTCCTTACCCCTAGATCCCCTGTAGGGGACTTGTTCGCATCTCCTACTGGCGTTCATTTAGTTTGTTTCTAACCTTTTTATTCTTCGCAAATATTCCTTGTTTCTCCGGCCATAAGCCCCTTTAGGGGTTTGGGGTAACAATAGAACGAATTATATTGTAAAGCATTGGCAGGATTTCGTGTTCAGTGTCCCGGTTCTTACCCCTAATCTCCTTCGGGTAATTCGAAGTCACCCGCTCACTTTTTTCACAAATCATTTTTATTACTTTTAACATCAACCAAAACGGTAGTCATGACCGAAACGTCCGTTTTCAAAAATAAAAACCTCTATTTCATTTTTGGCGTCACGCTAATCGCCATGATGGGCGTGGCGAGCATCACACCGGCTTTCCCCGATATTGTCGATTATTTCGGTATTAGGCAGCAACAGGTAGGCTGGCTGATTGTGGCGTTTACCCTGCCCGGTATTTTTCTTACGCCGTTTACCGGCATTTTGGCCGATCGTTATGGCCGGAAACTGGTATTGGTACCTTCATTATTTATTTTCGGAATAGCAGGATTTGCCTGTATGTTTGCACCCGGATTTTACTGGCTGCTGGCACTTCGTTTTATTCAGGGAGTTGGAGCCAGCTCCTTATCGAGTATGAATATTACGCTCGTTGGCGATCTTTTCGAGGGCAAACGACGCACCGCAGTAATGGGCTACAATGCCAGTGTGCTAAGTATAGCCACAGCATCGTACCCTGCCCTTGGCGGCGTGATTGCCATTTTTGGCTGGCAGTATATTTTTGCCTTGCCCATTCTTGCAATTCCTCTCGGTATTTGGGTAACGAAAGGGTTGAATAATCCCGAGCCAAAGAACAAGGTGAAGCTACGCTCGTATTTTGGGCGCGTGTGGAAGACCATTAATCAGCGCACCGTTTGGGGGCTTTTCGCCGTTAACTTTATCCTCTTCCTCTTACTTTACGGTTCGTATCTCACCTATTTCCCGCTGATGATGGAAAACCGCCTCGGCGCCGATTCTTCGCGTATTGGGCTAATGATGTCGCTCATGTCGGTAACTACAGCCATTATGAGCTCGCAACTGGCGCGCCTTAACCGCCTGCTGGGGCAAAAACGACAGCTCATTATTGGTAGCGCATTTTATATGGTGGCCTCGCTGTTGCTTATTGCTGCCAATAGTTATTTAATGTTCGGCATAGCTGTAATCGTATTTGGTTTTGGCCACGGAATAACCATTCCATCTATTCAGAATATGCTGGTGGGCTTTGCGGGCATTAACGAGCGGGCGGCGTTTATGTCGCTAAACTCAATGGTGCTGCGCGGCGGACAAACTTTTGGCCCCTTGCTGGTAGGTGTGTTTTATGCACTTGGCGGTTTACAGGCCAGCTTCCTCTCGGGCGCCGTTATGGCCGTGCTAATGATGGTTATCATTCTGGCAACCGTGCGTGTCAACAAAAAAACGAGCAAATAATTACAACAAGCTATTTTATCGGGCCGGCAGCCGGGCTTTCCGCTAAAGTTGCCACACCTTTTGCTTGTTCCACCAAGGGCTGTTGGGTAGCTTCCTTTGGTCGCTCCCAATAGCCGGGTGTCACAAAGCAAAAGTTGCGGCAAGCTACCGCTGCAATCCCTGCCGGAGGGCCTGTGGCGCTGATTGGGGGCAATTGTTTTTTGCTATTGCACCGTGGCTTTAGCCCGGTGATAAAATTGCAGTTCCGCAAAAGGGCTTTAGCCATTAATATCCTTTTAAAGGCTAAAGCCTGTGCTTTATAATTCTATCTAAAATCACCGCCCTGAAGGACGGTGCAAAACCTTTGCTGCCGCGCCCCCGAAGTTTCGGGGCTTCACGTGGTTCCCCACTCCCCCTCGTTTGTAACGAGGGGTAAAATCTCCCGGCATTTATAATGCCATTTATAAATGTCGTTAAAAACGACAAGATTAGAATTGTTTTTTGTTATTGCACCGTGGCTTTAGCCCGGTGATAAAATTGCAGTTCCGCAAAAGGGCTTTAGCCATTAATATCCTTTTAAAGGCTAAAGCCTGTGCTCTATGATCCTATCTAAAATCACCGCCCTGAAGGACGGTGCAAAAACCGCCGCTACCAAGCCCTCGCTGCCTTGCGCTGCCGCGCGAATTCTTTCGGGAGGCTTACATGATTCGTGCTATAGCGGGTACAACTAAACAATTAGCGTTGAAGAACGATGGTTTGCCGGTTGGGTTTTTAGTCCTGTTGTTCGATTTTTACAGGCCCGGAGTGATGGCTAAAGTCCCATTGCAAGGCAACGACAGCAGTAAATTGGTGACTACCCCCCCTTTGTACAGCTACGAAAGTAGTTTTGTGGTGACAAAAGTGCCGTTGTAGCACTACGAAAGGACTTTTGTGTACACGGAGAAGCTTTCAAACACCTACGAAAGCACTAAATTGAATAATTTGATGGTAGCAAAGCGCTACGAAACGACCAAATTGGTGACTTTGAAGCTTTCGCAGGGCTGCGAAAACACTAAATTGGTGGCGGGGGAGGTCTTGTAATCAGTTAGTTAGCTGTTTTTGTGTTGCGGAGGTCTTTAGGAAACCCGCCTACACCAAGGCTTAAGGGCTAAAGCCCGGTGCCGATGGGCTATGCCTAACCCCGGCATTAATGCCGGGGTTAGTTAATCTGCTTCCAAAGTTGGGCTTTAGCCCATAGTTGTTAGCAGATAAAAAGAAAGATCCGATCCGTATAAATTAACTTCTATACAGATCGGATCCTTTTCCTAATGACCAGTGACCAATGACTAATGACCAGCTTGCCTACTCCATCCAAAAGCGATTGCTTTTGTAAATCTTTTTTCCCCAGTATACAAACGGGGTGTCGGCGGCAGCAACAATCCATTTCAGGAAATACGTGGTAATAAAAATCTCAAGAAGCACTGCCCACTCGTATTCGCCCCAAAAGGCAATGGCAACAAAAACCACACTGTCTATCAGTTGCGAGATCATCGTACTGAGGTTATTGCGTAACCAGATCTGGTTTTCTTTCGAAAAACGCTTTTTCCAAAAATGATAAGCCCAAACATCGTGGCGCTGCGACAACAGGTAAGCAGCTAAACTTGCAATGGCAATACGCGGCATCAGACTAAAAATCGTGCTGGTAGCTTCATGGCTTATTCCGGCAAATTCGTCACCTTCCAGCGGCAAAAATTCCAATGCCAGGTTCATAAGCAAAGTCATTGAAATAAGGCTGAAGAAGCCAATCCACACCGCTTTTTTAGCTTCCTCTTTTCCGTAGTTCTCCGACAGAATATCGGTAACCAAAAACGAGGTGGCGTAAACAATGTTCCCGAGCGTGGCAACCAGACCAAACAACTCAACGGTTTGTATTACCTGGATGTTGGCCACAATTACCGAGATGGGAATCCACATTACAAGGCCCCATTTCCCGAATAAACGGTAGGCTAAAATGATAAGCAGAAAATTTGCCAGCAACATTACCAGCCAAAGGATTTCGTTTTGCATTTTTTTTATTCGTTAAAGTGCAGGGTTATGCCACCTGCTTAATTAGTACTCAAAATTTTGGCCTGCAAATGTAATGGAAAAACCTGAAAATCAAAAAGGAATGAGTGGCATGATTAAGCTAACTACAGAACATTGTAGCTGTCATTTCGAAGGAGGTACGACTGAGAATTGAAAATCAGCGGAGCTAAATCTCTTCCTTAAGAACAGATTTCTCCTCATTCTTCGTCGAAATGACAATACTGATTGGTCATAATGAATTGGTCACAGGCGATTAAAACCACCTCCCATCCGCCAGACGGCGGACGTACTCCTCCTGACAGGAGGAGAAAATTCGTATTCCAATTTAGCCTTTTAATAAATGCAGTGTAAATAGTACGAAAAATTCCCCTCCTGCCAGGAGGGGAGGACCGCGTTTACTGCGGTGGGGTGGTCTCGTTTATTACTTGTGTTATGATTCATAACTCAATGGTTTTCACACAAGGAGGGATGGAAGGCGGCACAGCCGCCTTCCATCCCTCCCCAAAACTATCTTACACGCAATATCGTCATTGCGATCCGCCAACTGGCGGAGAAGCAATCTTTTTATCAGTAATTACTTTAACCGGGAAACGCTATCTCGATGCCTTCTTCAATATCTCCAAAGTCTTTTCATCAACCTTCCCAAACAACGAAACTCCCGATGCTCCGTTGGCTATGGCAACACGAATTCCTTCTTCCAGCTCTTCATCCGATTTAAAATCGGGTAAAAACAGACCGGCATAAATCGGAAACTTGCCGCAAAGGAAATGGATGCCTTCCTCAACAGCATCGCCAATCCAGCTTACCGATTCGCGGTAGAAACCGTGGTAGATCATCGGGCAAACCGCATCAAGGTTCCAGTTGGTCCAGTCCTGACGCACAATGCGGCGTGCAATTTCCGGTGTCGGGAAAACTGCCGCAGTAATTGGCTTATTGTAAGAGTGAGTGATTTCAGACAAATGATTAACAATGCCATTTACCTGCTCGTAACGGTATTTCCGCCATGCCGGACTTTGATCAGGATGTTCCATCTCCAGCGGATCTTTACCCGTTTTCTTTTTGAAATTCTCGCGGCAGGTATCGCAGTAACAGAAATCGTATTCTGGTAATTCCTGGCTTTGGTCGATTCCGTAATTGTCCCACAGGTTTACCGGCAAAATTACGTCGCAGTAGCGCACGTAATCCAGGTGCAGTCCGTCTACATAATCCTTTTCCAGAATTTCTTTCGAGCGTTGAGCCAGGTATTCTTTCACCTCCGGTTTTGATGGGCACAACCAACGGTAGTAACCCACATACGGCGGATTGTCTGCACACGATTTCCCGTCGCGGCTAACCGCATACCATTCCGGGTGACTGGCAAGCAGCTCTTTTTCGCCACGGTTCATGGTCCACATCCAACGATGCGTTTCCAGTCCGGCCTTTTTTGCGATACGGAAATGGCGTTCGCTGTCGTGCTCGAAAAACATTCCGCGCACACCGGCCTCAAAATAACTGCTGTATTTTTTTTGCAAGTCTTCGTCGCTTTCCTCATGGTTAGGATTCTCCCAAACCCAGTGTTTCAAAGCCTGGTCGGCAGTTGATGGTTTGGTTTCATTGGCACAGGCGCTTGCTACTGTAAGCCCCATTCCGGCCAGCATTGTGGTTTTAATAAAATCTCTTTTGTTCATCGTTGAATTGTTTATTTGTCAGTATGTTTTCGTATTAAGCCATCCTGATCGATAGAGATCATCAGGTTGTTGTTGGTTGTTAAAATTGCGGTATACGATTTCTCCGAAGCGTTCACTTCCAGCGAGAAGCTGGTGTTGTTTTCTTTTCCATTGGCTGGAATACCAAGTGTGGCAAGGTTGTTACAAAATGTTTTATGCTCGCGTTGATAATCGCGTTGAGCATAAAAAACATGCCACAGATGTTGGGCGAGTAATTCCTCTTCAGGTATTTGAAATGATGCATGTGTAGATTTCGGAAATTCATGTGAAAACTGAATCAATCCCCAACGCTCGGGGAAATGCATATTTATTACACCCTGCGGACTCCAAACCCAGTTGTCTTCAGGAATTAATTTGCCGTCGTCATTGGTTTTTCGTGTGTATTTTCCATCGATAATTTCAGTTTGCCACTGAACGCGTGAAAAGTTGATCTTCCAAATATCACCGGCTTTAGGTTGAATAAAACTGCCATCAATAGATAGCGATGAAAAAGGAATGGCCATTTCAACGCACCATTTTTTGTCGGTGTCCGTCGGATCATTCAGCGTACCATCCAAATAAATGGCACTTTTAAATCCTTTGGCATTCCATTCAATATCGGGTTTGCCGCCGTTTCTGTAGGGCTTATCCAAGAAAAGGTCGAATAAAGTATTTTGGGCATTTACTTCAAATTCGTAATAATTATGCGTGTCGCCATCAGGATCGATAAACACTTCAAAATCATTTTCGTGGTAAACAATCATGTCCTGTTTATCGTAGTAGGCCCAAATATGTTCCTCTACTAACTCAGCAAAAATGTACAGGTTATCAGCATCCCACAACATTTTTATTCGCTTAGGATAAGTGGGCAGAGGCATGTTGGCTCCCTGGATGTCGATAAACTCAGTAGTCCATGCAGCATTCTCCCACGCCGGCTCATTAGCTAGTCCGTCAATAGTAATGGCGCTCCGAGTTTGTCCTGCTACGTATGTATTTGGAGTTGTAAACAAGTGGGCATACTTTCCCCATTGTTCTTGTGCTGACAAGCTCAAGTTGCTGAGAATAAAAAATGTAAGGAGGAGGGCATTCCTGATAATTCGCATAGATCAATCACTATTAATGTCGGACAATAACGACAAAAATATTGAAAAAATTATCAAGAACGCCTAGTCTTTTTAAAAAAATTAAGAATTAGACTTATGCCATATTCACGTCGCGGGCAATATATTCGCCGTAATCTTTGATAATCGGGTCGTATTGCTCGTGAAATAATTCGGATGTAACCATAAAGTCGGCCGTAGAACGGTTCGACGCTGTCGGGATATTGTATAAAACCGTGATACGCAGTAAAGCTTTTACGTCTACATCGTGCGGTTGCGGCTGCATCGGATCCCAAAAGAAGATGAGCATATCGATGTTACCTTCACAAATCATCGCTCCCAGTTGCTGGTCGCCTCCCAGTGGCCCCGATTTAAGGCGGGTAACGGTTGGCGGCACAGTGCCATGTTCGTGGCAGCTTTCGGCGAGTGCCTCTTCTACCATTTTTCCGGTTGTTCCGGTACAAATTAAGTCGTGTTGGGCCAGTTCTTTCCAGTTGAAAGACACCCACTCCATAATATCTTTTTTGCGGTTATCGTGTGCTACGATCGCTATAGTTTTTTTTCTCTTCATTGTTCGTTTATTTTATTCAGTAGCTTTTATACTGAATATTGTTTTCGGTTCAAATGTAGATTGTTTTTAAATAAGGAAATAGCCAAAACATGTTTTATAACATAAACTTAGCTCAAATTTAATTTCTGCGACCATTTCAGAAGGACCACTTAACGTTTGAGTAACCTTCTGAAATATTGGCTATAAAAGGCTTTTCATTTCATCGATTATTTGCTGAGCCAGCTTATCGGCCTCTGCGCTTGATTTCGCCTCGGCATAAATACGGATGATCGGTTCGGTATTCGATTTTCGTAAATGCACCCACGATTCAGCAAAATCGATTTTTACACCATCAGTTGCGGTTACTTCTTCGTGCGCATACTTTTCCTTCATTTTTACAAGAATTCCATCCACATCAATTTCAGGTGTCAGTTCAATCTTGTTTTTCGAGATGAAATAATCGGGGTATGTTTTACGCAGCTCAGAGCATTTCATCCCTGATTTTGCCAGATGCGTAAGAAATAGTGCTGCTCCCACCAATGCATCGCGGCCACTGTGGCTGGCAGGATAAATAATTCCACCGTTTCCTTCGCCGCCGATAACGGCATTGGTTTCGCGCATTTTGGCTACTACATTCACTTCGCCAACCATTCCGGCTGAATAGCTCTGGCCGTGTTTTTCAGTAACATCTCTCAACGCACGGCTCGATGAAAGATTAGAAACTGTGTTTCCGGGAGTCTGGCCCAATACATAATCGGCAACGGCTACCAGCGTGTATTCTTCGTTGAACATGCTGCCGTCTTCGTTGATGATCACCAATCGGTCAACATCCGGGTCGACAACAAAACCCACGTCAACTTTATTCTTGCTGATAATTTCTGCTGTTTCTACCAGGTTCTCTGGGATTGGCTCCGGAGTATGTGCAAAATGTCCTGTTGGTTCGCAGTTTATTTCAACGATGTTTTTAATGTCGAGTGCCTTAAAAAGTGCCGGCATGGCAACACCACCAACCGAGTTTACAGCATCAACAGCCACTGAAAAGTTGGCTTTTTTTATGGCTTCCACGTCAACCAGTTCAAGATCAAGAACGTGTTGTACATGAATGTCGGTGTAGTCTTTTTCATCTACTGTTCCCAGCTCATCAACTTCGGCAAAGCAAAAATCTTCAACATCGGCAAGTGCTAACACTTTTGCACCTTCTGCTGCATCCAGAAATTCTCCGGCGGAATTCAGCAGTTTTAATGCATTCCATTGTTTTGGATTATGACTGGCTGTAAGGATAATTCCACCATCGGCTTTTTCTTCGGTAACGGCAATCTCAGTTGTTGGCGTAGTTGCTAGCCCGATGTTTACCACATTGCATCCCATTCCTGAGAGCGTTGAAACGACAATTGATGCTACCATTTCGCCCGAAATTCGTGCATCGCGTCCAACAACTACGGTAATTTTTTCTTTGTTTGCTTTTTGTTTGGCCCAGGCGGCGTAGGCTGCAGTAAATTTAACCAGGTCGAGCGGGCTTAACCCTTCGCCCGGTTTTCCACCAATTGTACCTCGTATTCCAGAGATTGATTTTATTAATGTCATAATCTAATGTTCAGTTTGAGTTGTAAAGATAGAAAGTCGATTTTGAATTAAGGATGCTTAAACGATAAAACCAGCCAAAATGTTGGAAGAATTTGTTTTGACTGATGTGATTCTGGATACTGGATTCTCGTAACTCGCAACTCAATCCTCGTAACTCGAAAATTTAATCCAATTCTTCCAGTTCGAGCAGTGTGGCTTTTAATTTTTTGATGTAGTTGCCGTAAAGTTTTCGGAATCCCCAACGAAGGAAGAAGAATATGGCGCCACCAAAAATCGCAACAAGGAGAACTGTGATACCGACCGTCAAAATAATCTGACTTGTTTCAATGTCGGATAAATGCATTCCCTGTGCTTCTGCATTATACTCGGTACCAATAAACATTCCGGAAATAAATGCGGAGGCCATTGCCAGCAATAAACTCGCCAAGGCAAGATAAAACAGGCGTTGGTACAAAGTAAGCGTTTCAATGATTTTTTTTAGTGTTCCTTTCAGATCGCAGGCCACATCGCACTGTCGTTTAACGCGGTAGTATTTAACCACAAAGTACAGGAAAGTGGTAATGATAAGCACATTCCCAAAAACGGCCAAAAACAACACCCAGTTAGGGATGGGCGTCTCGCTGTAGTATTTATCAATAGTTTCGGGCGAAAAAATAAAATCGTCGAAAGTAAATAGCAGAATCAATCCCAACAATACCACAAAACCTATTTTTATATTCCGGTCAATCCGATCAATAAGAGTCCGGGTACGTTTACTGAGCATAGTGTGCAACTGGCTTTCGTCCAGTTCCTTGGAGGGGGTCATTTTGCTCCATGTCTTTTTCAGTTCGTTTAATTCCATAACTACTACTCTTCAGTTACCATCAGTTTTTTGAGCTTCTTTTTTATCCGGTTCATTTTCACCCGCACATAGTTTTGGGTAATTCCGGTAATCTCAGCAATTTCCTCGTACTTTTTGTTTTCGAGGTACAGCAGCACAATCGACTTTTCAATTCCGGTAAGCTGCTGAATGGCTTTGTGCAATACTTTTATATTCTCTTCGGTTTCGGTATCGTACTTTTCATCTTCAATCTGAAAATTTTCGTACGTCAGGCTGCTTTGGTCAGGTCTTCTTTTACTTTTTTTGAACGAAGTAATCGCGGTATTCAGCGCCACACGATACATCCACGTAGAAACCTTTGATTCTCTCCTGAAATTGGGGTACGACTTCCAAAGCTGTACTACAATTTCCTGAAAGAGATCACTTCGGTCATCTTCCGTGTCGCAATAAATGTTGCAGACTTTGTGGATGATGCCTTGGTTTTTCTGGATTATGTGTAAGAATTCCTTTTCCAAAATCGGTTTATTAGTAACTGGTAGTGAGAATAATTACAATTGATGGTTAACAAACAGCTATAGATTTTATTATATGTGGGAATTTTGAAGCTCGAAGTAGGTAAGCTTTCTTCTGACTTCGGGCTTCAGTCTTCCATCTTGGTTTTACATCATTTTTAAAAACTTCACCTCTTTTTCGGTAAGCAATCGCCATTTACCGCGCGGCAAATTCTTTTTGGTGAGACCGGCAAAAAGTACACGGTCGAGTTTTTTTACGCGGTAACCAAAGTGCTCGAAAATACGACGAACAATGCGATTTTTACCCGAGTGAATTTCGATTCCTACTTCTGTTTTGTCATCCGAGGTATAGCTAATGGCGTCAGAGGCAATCGGTCCGTCTTCCAGCTCAATTCCTGCGGCAATCATATCCATGTGCCCACGCTCAACAGGTTTGTCGAGGGTAACCTGGTACACCTTCTTTTTGTTATGTTTTGGGTGCGTTAGCTTTTTCGAAAGATCGCCGTCGTTGGTAAACAGTAACAATCCGGTTGTATTCCGGTCCAAGCGACCTACGGGATAAACGCGTTCATCGCAGGCGTCTTTTATCAAATCCATCACAATTTTATCCGCATGCGGATCGTCGGTGGTGGTAACGTAATCTTTTGGTTTATTCAGCAAAATATACACTTTGCGCTCGGCTTCAATTTTACGTCCGTCAAAACGAACTTCGTCGCCCGGCAGCACTCGTATTCCCAGCTCGGTAACAATTTTTCCGTTAATGGTTACCGCTCCGGCAGTAATAAAAGTATCGGCTTCGCGGCGCGAACAAACACCGGCGTTGGCGATAAAACGGTTTAAGCGCATTCCTTCGGCCGAAAGCGTTTTTAGTTTTGGCCTCGGTGCAGCAGGCTCTTTTTTGTTGTCAGCCGGTTTGCCATAATTTTTCCGGGGCTTGAATTCTTTTTTGGGTTCCGATTTCTCAACCACCCGCGATTTTCCAATTCGTTTTCCTGAAGGTGATTTCACCGAACGTTTTGAACTGTTGCCGGATGATTTACCTTGTGAACTGCCCCGGTTGCTGTTGTTATTCTTGCGCATTGCTAAAATTATTTTGTGCAAAGATCGCTAAATTTTCTGATTTGGAATTTTATTTCCTCGAATTCACTTAAATTCGGAGTTCAAACATAAAATTAGAGCTATGAATTCGCATGAAATTGATTATAAGATCATCGGGCACGATGTTCAGTTGGTTGAAATTGAATTAGATCCGGCAGAAACGGTGATTGCCGAAGCCGGTGCCATGTTGTACATGGAAGATGGTATCGAGTTTCAGGCCCGGATGGGCGACGGTTCAAGTCCGCGCGCTGGTTTTTTCGATAAGTTATTATCGGCGGGATCACGTTTGATAAGTGGTGAGTCGCTGTTTCTTACCCATTTTACCAATCAAGGCTGGGGAAAAAAGCACGTGGCGTTTTCTGCTCCTTATCCGGGAACGATTATTCCATTGAATCTGCCTGATTTTGGAGGCCGGATCATCGTTCAAAAAGATGCTTTTTTGTGTGCAGCATTGGGAACAAAAATCTCGATAACTTTTAACCGAAAACTGGGTGCCGGATTTTTTGGTGGCGAAGGATTTATTCTTCAGCAGCTGGATGGCGACGGAAGAGCTTTTATACACGCCGGAGGAACCGTTATTGAAAAACAGCTGAACAACGAAACTTTGCGGGTTGATACCGGATGTATTGTTGGCTTCGAAACATCGATAGATTACAGTATTGAGCAGGCCGGTGGTTTGCGATCGATGGTGTTTGGCGGCGAAGGACTGTTTCTGGCCACTTTGCGCGGAACCGGAAAAGTATGGCTGCAAAGTATGCCAATCCGTAAATTAATTGCAGAACTGTCGCCGGCTGGAGGAAACGCCCGTAAAGAAGCACGTGGCGGATTGCTCGATAATTTACTGGAATGATAGTTTTAGTTTGCAGTTTTCAGTCTCAGTTTTCAGTTGTTCGTTTTTTACTGTTAACTGAGACTGAAAACTGTTAACTTTCTACACCACTCCCGGTAAACTGATTCCTTTAATTTTCCGGTACAGATCGAGCGCAAAAATATCGGTCATTCCCGATACAAAATCAACCACCGACTGGATTTTAAGGTACACCGAATCTTCGTCGGTTTTAAACTGGCCGGGCAGTAGCGACAAGATCTTTTGACTGTACTTATCCTTTTTGTCGGTATTCATTATTGCATCAACAAACTCTTCCAGCAGCGTGCCAATAATTTTATAACCAGCAATTTCAATCTCAACAACCGAGCGGTGTGCATAAATTTCGCTGAACGAAATGCGCTGAACTTCTTTCATTGCTGCTGCCTGCTTTTCAGGGAGCTGATCGATAAGGCTACCGGCGAAAGTTCCGGCCATAATTGCATCGTAATTGGCTTTAAAAATATCGATGCAACGGTAAATCAACTCGCCGATAACATTGGCGCGCAGGTAACTTATTTGTTCGTTTACATCGCTTACTTGTGTAAAGGTGTTTTCGAAACGTTCGATCCGCTCTTCGGTAAAGAAATTCTGGAAAAGTTCACGAATTCTGTCGTAGTGTAAAATGCCCAGTTTAAACGCATCTTCCAAATCCATAATCTGGTAACAAATATCATCCGCAGCCTCTACCAGATACACCAGCGGATGACGGGCAAAACTTCCATCTTCGCGTTGTGCAATTCCCAGCTCATTGGCAATATGGTAGTAATTTTCTTTGTCCGACTGGAAAAAACCAAATTTTGGTTTGGTGGCTTTTACCGATTCGTACGGGTATTTTACAATACTGGCCAGCGTTGAGTAGGTTAAGGCAAAACCACCCTCGCGTTTGCCGTTAAACTGGTGAGTGAGTGTGCGAAAAGCGTTGGCATTTCCATCAAAACAAGTAAAGTCTTTCCATTCGCCTTCCGAAAGTTGGTCTTTGAATTTCTGTCCGCTTGCTTTGTTGAAATAGTTTGAAATGGCTGCTTCGCCCGAGTGTCCAAACGGCGGATTTCCTAAATCATGTGCCAGACAAGCGGTTGAAACGATTGTCCCAATTTCATGGATCAGCGGATTATCCTGGTGGATTTCCAACAGGTATTCCGATAATAAATTTCCGAGGGACCGGCCAACACTTGCCACCTCTAAACTGTGGGTGAGGCGGTTGTGCACAAAAATATGCTCGGGCAGCGGAAAAACCTGTGTCTTATTCTGCATCCGGCGAAATGGCGAGGAGAAAATAATCCGGTCGTAATCGCGCTGAAATTGCGTGCGGTCTTCGTTTGTTACGGGGCCTAAAGTGCCCTTGCTGCCCAGTCGTTTTGGCGAAAGAAGTGTGTTCCAATCCATAGTGTCAAAAATTCTTGCACGAATGTATAAGAAATTCTTGAACTCTCCTTAATCCAACCAGAACGACGGGGTGAAAAGTACCAGTACCGAGTAGATTTCTAAGCGGCCAATTACCATTAGCGCGGTGAGGAAGTATTTGGCGCCATCGGGTAAATGCAGGAAGTTGCTTACCGGGCCAACCGTTCCAAATCCAGGACCAATGCCGGCCATACTTGTTGCCACGGCACCAAACGAGGTTTTCAGGTCGTTTGTCCAAAGCATCATTATCATTGTGCCAATAATAACGATGAGATAGTAAAAAAGAACAAAAGTGAATACCCGGTTGATAAGCTCGGGGCGTACCACATTTTTATTGTAATGAACCACGCGAACTACAGTGCTCGACGAAAAATATTCTTTGTAAAGTGTGCGTATGCGTTTAAAAACAACCAGATGGCGAATAACTTTTACGCCACCGCCTGTTGATCCCGACGATGCCCCGATCAACATCAGAATGGCAATGATCCCGATAGATTGTAAAGGCCACTGCAAATAATCGGCAGTGGCAAAACCGGTTGCGGTAATAATGGAAATCACCTGAAAAAAGGCGTGACGGAAAGCCGGCTCAAACCCCATGTCCTGGTGATGAAAGAAAAGCGACAGGGTGATGATCGTTCCGGCTACCAATATTATTTTTAAATACAACCGAAGCTCTTCATTTTTGAATGCGGTTTTAAAATCGCCCCGTAACCAGAAAACGTGCACCACAAAGTTAATTCCCGAAAGCAGCATGAAAAAGGTAACCGTGTATTGTATAAATGGCGAAAAGCTGGCCAGGCTATCGTTTTTTGTGGAGAACCCGCCGGTGGCAATGGTCGCAAACGAGTGGCAAACTGCATCGAAAAGCGACATGCCGCCAACCCATAAAATTATGGTTTCGGCAAAAGTTAGCCCCATGTAAATCAGCCATAATCGGCGTGCCACTTTGCGTATTCGTGTCGATACTTTTTCGGTTGCCACACTCGATACTTCGGAGTAAAACAGGTAAATACCGTTAATTTTCAGAAACGGCATAATGGCTACTACCAAAACAATAATTCCCATTCCTCCAATCCAGTGGGTTTCGGCACGCCAAAACAGTACACTTTTCGGAAGTGCCTCAATATCTGCTAATATAGACGATCCGGTTGTTGTAAATCCTGAAATCGATTCGAAAAAAGCATTGGTAAAATTGGGGATACTACCGGTTAGCAAATAGGGGAGTGTCCCCACCAAAGCCATTACCACCCAGGCCAGCGTAACAATAATAAAACTCTCGCGCAACGAAGGTTCCACCTGCCGTTGTTTTTTGGTAAGCAGATTTAATGCAACCCCTAAAACAAAGGTGATCATAAAAGTGTGCGACAGATCGGTAAAAACGCTCTCTTTGTAAATAAATGAGACAATAACCGCAAAGAGCATAAAAAGACTTTCGAAGGTAATTACGATCGAAATGATGTGTAAGATTAAAGCGATATTTATTTTTAGGTGCTTCATTTATTCCAAAAAGGTATTAAAAAAGTGGCAATGCAGTATTTGTTGCTGCTTTACATTTTTCAGTTTCGTTGTTAAAATGCTTTTTGCTTTCGAATTAAATGTGTTGCGATGGCTGTATAAATTTACAAAATGAAAAAGTTATTAGCCAATCGAAATCATTGCTCATTTATCGGGATATAGCAGCAATCCGAAATTTTATGCGGTAAAACCGGGGGGAGGGAGATTGGTGTGATGAATAAGAATATTCTTGAAAACAGTGGATATTGCAACGTTCCCCGAAACATTTGTACTTTTCGGGAATGCTCCGGAAATTCTGTTTTTTACAGGAAATGCGAGGGTTTTATGGTCGTTATCTTCTTGATTTTCGAGTAAGGATTCGCACAAATCAAAATCAGATGACACTATACATTCAATCTCTGTTGTGTCAGCTGCTGCGGAAACCCCAATAGCTTTTTTTGCAAAAGTATTGTCTCCCGTAGTCTGTAGTGTCCCTGTCAGAAAATAAATTAAAAGCAGTATGAATAGTGCTCTCAAACCTTGGCTTTTAAAATTGCACGACAAAGTTAGAGTCTCTTTTTCAGTTGTGCCACCCTACCGTTGTAATAGTGTTGAAAATTGAGGTTTATTTAACTCCGCTTTTGCAACGATGCAATGTTTACAATGTGTAAGTGGAGTATTTTTTTACTTCGCGTGCCAGTTCGCGCGCCTTGCCGTCGGTAATCTGGTTCAGGCGTTCCCAGAATTTAGGGCCATGATTTTTAATCTCAGTATGCACCAATTCGTGCAACAAAATATAATCAATCAGTTTTACGGGCAGTTTCATCATTTGCAAATTCAAACTGATATTGTTTTTCGATGAGCAGCTGCCCCAGTTTCGGCGGTTGTTGCGGATGGTAACTTTGTTGTAGCTAAAGCCGTGTTTCTTTGCCAGATCGGAAATTCGTACCGGAAGCAAACGTTTCGCTTCATGGCGGTAAACAGTGGTTACAACTTCATCGATAAAAGCAATGGAGTCTTCGTTTTCAAAATCCGCTACCGAAATTGTTATGTTATCGCCTTGTCGCTTAGCATTGTTTTTTTCGCCCTGAACGATGCGTATTTTATGCAATTTTGTTTCAATCTCGGTGCCCGGTTTTATGGTGGTTGAGCGGGCTTTCATCTTTTCCTGCTGCTTTAAAACCCATCGCTCGTTTTTTACCACAAAAGCCAACGCTTCCTTCGGTGTGATAAAAAATGGAAAAGAAACTAGCACCGATTTGTCGGGTTTTACGCTAAGTTTAATATTTTTAGATCGCTGGTTCTGAGAAAATGTTACCTTGCCTATATGTTTTAATTGAACTACTTGGCTTGCCATACGTTATTGTTAAAAATAAAAAATCAAAGATATCAATCATGGGAAATAAAAAGATGGAGGTATTCGTAAACCTCACAAAAAAAGATATGGTTGTTTCGGTTGAGGAAAAAATTCTTCCTGAAAGCCTGGTATTCGAATCGTTAAATCCGTTTCCCGGATATTACCACAACCTGCCGACCGATCCGGGCTCGTTGTACATTTACCTGGTGCTGGATAAACAATATCCGCTGGAGGAAGTTTTGAGGGCCACACAAGCCATCGAAAAAAAGTACGACTGGAATTTTGATGCCGGAAAAGCTTATATGTCAATAGGTTCGACTTTCCTTAACGCCATTCGAATAAAACACTTGCCATCGCTCGATTTATTGGTGAAAATTCAGGAAGCTTATGTTGACCAGGGAATTAGTTTCCTGATGAAAAAGAAACTAAAAGGCAAACTGGAGGCGAATGTGAAGATCGTTAAGTTCCTTGAGCTGAACAAACTGGCCGACGGTATTTTCCTGAATGTGCAGGATCCTACTTTTGCTTATGTTGAAGTACCTAAGTATTTAGATTCTGAGGAATTTACGAAAGTGTCGATGGATGTAAAATACAACTGGGAGGGGCATGAATTTGATGCCGCCAGCGCATCGTTCTATCTTGATGGAAGTCTTTACGAGGCAGTTCGTATTTTCTCCGATAAAATGGATTTGGACTATTTAAGTGCCATTAAAAAATTATATGTTGATAAGATCGATTAGTAACTTGTTTTTAAATAATAGAAAAGGCAGCAGAATTAGTGCTGTCTTTTTTTGTGTCTGCATTTTTGTACATTTGGTTAACTTTGTATAAAACTGGAATCATTATGGTAAACAGATCCCGATTATTTGTTTTTGGCCTTCTGGCAATTTTGGCGAGCGTACTGTTTGCCTGTAAAGGAAATTCGGATAAATCAAACATTAAAACCGAAGTTGTAGATCGTGGCCCGGTGGTGGCTTCGTTTAAGTGCCAGGGAAGCGTTCGTGCTGCAAATGTTGTGTCGGTGCTAAATCCTTTGCGAAACTCGGTGGTTGCATTGCATAAAATGCCCGGCGATAGGGTTGAAAAAGGGGAGCTTATTATGCAGCTCGATAAAACTGCCATACAGGATGAAATTGCCAGTTTGAATAACCAGATACAACAAAAAGAAAATGCCCTTGAGAAAAACCGCTTGAATGTTAAAAGCGTTCAGCTCGATCTTAATCAGGGCGAGGAAGCCAAAAAGGCACGCGTACAAAATATGAAACATTCGCTCGAGCAGCAGGAAAAACTGTTGGAAGCTGGCGGAACATCGCAGGCACGAGTCGACCAAATAAAACAAAACCTGTTGTTGGCCGAGCAGGATTTGAACAACCAGGCCGAAAAGAATTCGATACGTTTGCAGCAGCTAGAAATGGACGAAAGAAATCTGGCTTTGCAAATCCAGTCGTTTAAAAAGAGTTTGGCAACACAACGTTCCATTTTGCAGAGAACGGATGTAAAAGCTCCTGTTTCGGGTGTTTTGCTGGAAGTTGCCGGAAATGTTGGCGATTATGTTTCGATCGATGGAGCGCTGGTAAAAATTGCCGATGAAAGTGCCTCTAAAATTGTTGGAACCGCCGGTAAAAATAAACTCCCTCTTATTCAGGCCGGGGGAGAGGTGGAAGTGTCTGTGAACAACGAAAAGTTTATGGGAACTATCGGTCAGGTTTATAATGAAGAAAATTCGGAGTCGTTATCGTTCGATGTTTTTGTAGCCGAATCGGATCAGGCGAAACTTGCAGGGGCTGAAAATGTTGAGCTACTGGTAAAAGCCAACGATAAAGAAAATGTGCTTCGGATACGAAAATTGCCGGGAATGGCATTGTCGCAACATTTCGATGTTTTGCTTCAGAAAGGCGATGAGGTTATCCGCACCGAAATTGTTGTGGGCACCATTGGAAAAGATTACTCCGAGATAATTTCAGGTGTTAACGAAGGCGATGTTATCTTGGTTGAAGATCCTTCTACCGCTCAGCTGCAATAAGATCTTTCTACTATTTTTTTGGTGACAAAAATATCGGCAAGTTGCTATTTAAGCAGCTTGCCGATATTCAATTTTATGACGTTGGTAAGTCTTTATTTTATCAGCCCTCTGTCTTTGTACTTTTGAATAAAATACTGATCCAACTCTTCTGAGTCTTTGTACTGCACACGCAAATCCTGTAATTGTTTTGTTAATGCAGTAACCACATCAGCATAGGCCGGATCATCATAAACATTATTCAGTTCAAGCGGATCTTTTTTGCGGTCGTACAATTCCCACTCGTCAATATCGTAGTAGAAATGCGCCAGTTTAAAATCGGTGGTTACAATTCCGTAATGGCGTTTCACCATATGGAAACCCGGATATTCGTAGTAGTGGTAATAAACTGCGTCGCGTGTCCAGGCGGCAGTGTCGCCAACTAACAGCGGCATTAAACTTTCGCCCTGCATATCCATCGGTGCTTCAATTCCGGCAGCCTCCAAAAATGTTTGCGCAAAGTCGAGGTTTTGCACCATTTCATCCGAAACCGATCCCGGAGCAATTTTTCCCGGCCATTTTACCAAAAGCGGTGTTTTAAACGATTCGTTGTAAATAAAACGTTTGTCGAACCAGCCGTGTTCGCCCAAATAAAATCCCTGGTCGGAAGTATAAACCACGATAGTATTTTCATCCAATCCCTGTTCTTTCAAATGATCAAGCAAACGACCAACATTTTCATCCACCGATGCAATACATCCGAGGTAATCTTGCATGTAACGCTGGTATTTCCAACGCATAAAAGCCGAATCGTTCATCGTTGGGTATAGTTTTGCAAACTCTTCGTTTATCGGTCCGTAAACCGCGTCCCAACTGGCTTTTTGCTCATCGGTAAAACGGGCATATTTGCTTTTAAAAACGTTAAATCCCCACTCCGACATTTCCTCAACACCGAGTTCTTTGGCCAGTTCCGGATAAATTTTGTTATCGGCCGAAACCGTCATGTGTTTTAGCAGATTCATTTCGGCTTCTTTCGCTGCTGATCCTCTGCCCTTGTAATCGTCAAACAAAGTTTCCGGTTCGGGGAACGTCTTTTGGGTAAATTCTTTATAATGGCGTTCGGCCGGAAACCACTCGCGGTGAGGTGCTTTGTGCAGATACATCAGCAAAAACGGTTTGTCGTCTTCTCTGCGGTTATCCATCCAATCGATGGTAAGGTCTGTAATCACATCGGTTACATAACCCTGAATGGTTGTATCGCCGTTGTTGGTGATAAAATCAGGGTTGTAATAATCGCCCTGATCAGGAAGAATTTTAAACTCATCAAAACCTTTCGGGTTGTTCCCGAAATGTAATTTGCCAAACATGGCCGTTTGATAGCCGGCATTGTGCAACAACTGCGGGAAAGTAACATTCGTAGTATCGAAGGGGAAATTATTATCGATTTTTCCGTGAATGTGCGTGTGTTTTCCGGTAAGAATTGTGGCTCGCGAAGGCGCACAAATCGAGTTGGAAACGCAGGCATTGGTAAACAACATTCCTTCGTCGGCAATCCGGTCGATATTTGGCGTCTGGATCAATTTATCGTCGTAGGCACTAATGGCCTGGTACGCATGATCGTCGCTCATGATAAAAATAATATTAGGGCGCTGCGGTGCACTTTCTTTTTGCGAGCAGGCTCCAAAAAGCATAACTGATGCAAAAAGAATTATGATATAAAAACTTCTCATTTTAGTTGGTTTAGGTTTTTATTACAATGTAAATTTTGTTGTCAGCGAGGCGTTCGAATCACCTCCTACATAAACTTCAAATTCTCCTGGTTCGGCATAAAACGAAAGGTCAGCATGATAAAATGCCAGATCATCGTTGGTGATGGTGAATTCCACTGTCTTAGTTTCGCCTTTTGGAATGAAAACTTTTTCAAAACCTTTGAGTAAACGCAACGGCGGTGTAATACTGGCCACCATATCGCGGATATACAATTGCACCACTTCTTCGCCGTCAAAATCGCCGGTGTTACTCACTTCTACAGACACTTTCAATTCATCATTATTGGTGATCTCTGATTTGTCAATACTAAGGTTTTTAAACTCAAACGATGTATAACTCAAACCATAACCAAATGGGAAAAGGGGCGAGTTTGGCGCATCCAGATAATTCGATTTAAATTTTTGAAAGGTATCGCCATCCTGAGGACGACCGGTATTCCGAACGCTGTAATAAATAGGCACCTGCCCAACATTTACAGGGAACGTTGCCGTTAGTTTACCTGATGGATTGTAATCGCCAAACAACACGTCGGGCAGCGCATTTCCGCCTTCAACACCGGCGTGCCACATTTGCACGAAAGCATCAGCCAACTCCACTTCTTCGCCAATTTCCATCGGGCGACCACTCATATTTACAACGACCAGTGGCTTTCCTATTTTTGCCAGTTCCTGCAACAATTTCTTTTGACTTGGTGGCATGGTAATATCTGTGCGGCTTGATGATTCGCCTGTCATCTCTGTGGCCTCTCCAACAACCGCCACAATCACATCTGCTTTTCGCGACACAGACACAGCTTCGCTAATCATTGTTTCAGGCGAACGTTCGTCGATAAAAATCTTCGGACCAAACACATTTACTTTTGCTGCAAACTCAGGATCGTCGCAAATGTTAGCGCCTTTTGCGTGAAGGATATTTACATCGTCGCCAACCACATTCTGAAATCCTTCCAAAACAGTAACTGCAAGATTGAAGTCTCCCGTTGGTGCCCATGTTCCGAGCATGTTGCTACGACTGTCAACCAGCGGACCAACCAAAGCCACTGTTCCTGACTTTTTCAACGGCAGCAACTGGTTTTCGTTTTTCAACAGTACCATTGATCGTGCAGCGGCTTCTCTTGCAACCTTGCGATGTTCATCAGTTAAAATATCATTTTCAGGACGGGCATTATCAAAATAACGATAGGGATCCTCAAAAAGCCCGAGTTTGTATTTTGCCTCCAGAATCCGGCGGCAAGCTGCATTGATGTCTTCCTCTTTTACTTTACCTTCTTCCAACGATTTTTCCAGCGTGGTCAGAAATCCTTCTCCTACCATGTCCATGTCCAAGCCGGCTTTTAACGACAACGCTGAAACAGCCTGTAAATCTCCAAGTCCGTGTGCGATCATTTCGTTCACCGAGGTGTAATCGGATACCACAAATCCATCAAAGCCCCACATGTCACGCAAAACGGTGGTCAATAACCATTTGTTTCCGGTTGCCGGTAAGCCGTCAACATCGTTAAACGACGACATAACACAACCAACACCGGCGTCGATAGCGGCTTTATAGGGAGGGAAATATTCGTTGAACATTCTAAGGTGGCTCATATCAACCGAGTTGTAATCGCGGCCGGCTTCAGCAGCTCCGTACAAGGCAAAGTGTTTAACGGTCGACATCATTGTTGTAGTTCCGTTAAGGTTATCTTGCTGGTAGCCATTTACCATTGCTTTTGCAATCTCAGAACCGAGGTACGGATCTTCACCTGCTCCTTCAGAAATTCGTCCCCAACGCGGATCGCGCGATACGTCGACCATTGGTGAGAAGTTCCAGAAAATACCGTCAGCAGTAGCTTCTTTGGCTGCAATCTGTGCTGTTTTTTCAATCAACTCCATATCCCAGGTGCTGGCTAATCCCAAAGGCAGTGGAAAGGTGGTTTTGTAACCATGAATCACATCCGAACCAAAGATCATTGGAATTCCGAGCCGGCTTTCTTCAACAGCCAGCTGCTGCGCCTGGCGTGTTTTTTCCGGTCCGTAAACACCAAAAATACCGCCTACTTTTCCGGTTTTTATTTTCTCCTCAACACCGGTACTTACAACCGATCCGGTGGGAATTCCACCTCCCGGAGTAATCAGGTTCAGCTGACCAATTTTTTCCTGTATGGTCATTTTTGCCATCAGATCGGAAACAAAAACATCCATTTCGGAATCATCCGAATTGTTCGTCGGTGCTCCACATCCTGCAAATAAAAATAGTACTGCAACAAATAATAAAATGCGTGACATATCTAAAGTGTTTATAGTTACTAATCAATTTTAACGGGCTCGGTTTGTTCCGAAATTCCATTTTCGTTAAATGCTTCTATCGAAAAATAGTACGGCGTGTCGCGATCGAGGCAACGCATAAAATGCTCGTTGGTGTCGTATAGCTGCCACGACTGGTAGAGTTTATCCGGTGCAATTCCCCAGCGGATGTTGTATCCCTGCGCACCTTTTACCGGTTTCCATGCGAAAGAAATATCCCGGCGGTCATCTTGGCGATTTATTTCAAAATCTTTTACTTCGGCTGGTTTCTTTCCGAGTCCCAATCCAAATACACGAATCTCGCTCATGGCAAAGTTGTTTCCCGGCACTTCGATATTTTTATAGCGAACAAATTTCGCCTCCACCGGCTGGTTCAGCACAATGTATGCATTTGGCGAATCTTTGTAGCTGTTGCTACGGTCAACCACAGTTTGCCAGTTATTTCCGTCTGCTGAAACTTCGATAACAAAACGATGTCGCAAACCTTCGGTGCGTGTATAAATACCCGATTCATAATCGTGAAAATTTAGTTGAAAAGCATAAATATTTCCGGGATTCAACATCTCAATCGATATCCATTGTTTATCGTCGTTGGCTTCGGCCACCCAAAATGTTTTCGGATTTTCATCGGTCAAAACATTGGCAATAATTTCGCCTTTGTCGTTTTTTTCAAGCGGCAATTCGTGTACTTCAACCTCGTCGTTATTTGAGGTAAATTTCATGATCTGTTGTAACGACGATGACACGGTAACTTCTCCTTTATAGGATAGCAACATCCAGCCGCAGTGCTCACCTGCTTTTGTGGGATGATCGGGGCCAAAACGCGGATAATCGCCATAGGCAGTGTTTGAGTGCATCAAACCTTCATCGTCAAAATAGGTTGGAAACATACAAAGACGGCGTTCCCACTGGGCGTTGGAAGCCAGTGCCATGGTTCCAAAATGCCAGTATTGCCCGTTGGTTTGTTTTACAGTTATTCCGTGCCCGGCACCATTGGTAAAACCACCCGGCTTAAAACTCATCGGGTTGTTTTTCATGTAAGTGAATGGCCCCAGCGGAGATTCTCCAATGTAAACGCCATCGGCATAAACATTAAACTGTGTGCCCGGCGCTGCATATTGCAGGTAATATTTACCGTTGTGTTTGGTCATTGAGGCACCTTCCATGTAACCTTCTTTTAAGGTTGGATGAAAGTTGTTTTCGCCAAAACGTTCCCAGCCGTGTTCTTCCTCCACCAGGTTTATCAGCTCTTTTGTCACTCCCGTTTCCAGAAAACGATCATCTTTATTTAATTCCTTTACACGAATCGGGTACACGTTTGATGATCCCCAGTACAGATATGTTTTCCCGTCGTCGTCGATAAAAAGTTCCGAATCCTGAATATTATTCGAAATGGATGGAGTTGGTGTCCATTTGCCACTTTTAGGGTCGTCGGTGTAAAGAATACTTCCGTAACCTGCAGGATCTCCGGCAAAATACACCAGCGAATCTTTGTAATTGAAGGCTGTTGGTGCGTTGCATCCTTCGAAAAACCATTGCTGCGGTTTAATAAAATTCCAGTGCACCAAATCGGTTGAATGCCAGTAACCAAACGAGCGGGTAACAAACATGTAGTATTCACCACGAAACTCGATTACTGCAGGATCGGCACCCGAACGATAAGAAATATTTCGGGCCGAATTGTAGACCATGTAGGTGTAATCAATATCGAGCGGATTACAGTAGGTTTGTGGTACAATTGTTTGCGCGGCAATTTCTTCATTTATTATAAAAGCAAAAAAAGCCGGGAGAATTACTTTATATATTGTTGTGAATACATTTTTCATTTTTTAGACTCTTTTAATTATTGTTTCCCTGAGCTTCAGAAACTTCAATTTGTGTTTCGTATCCAAATAATTCGTCGGGCGAAATCGGTTTTAGAGGATCCTCTCCGTTTTTATCCAAATACCAGTATGCGATTGTTGCGTATTGTGTTGGCCAGTGGTTGGGGAAATATTTTTCAAGGTAGGCATCAAACGATTGCTGGAAAGGAATATTATCGATGATCTGCCATCGCGTTAATGATTGATAGCCCTTGTTTTGATCGGTGTAATTTTGCGAATGAAATGCACGACTAAAATAGTTGGGAACACACCAGGCATAACCAAAATAGTCTTCTGTTCCGGTACCAAAAGTAGATGGAAAATTTTCACCATCAACAAAAAATTTCTCATCTCCTTCACCCCACCAGTGCTGGCCTTCTTTTGCATATTCAACACAATGTCCTCCTTTCGGATTCCAAACCAACAGATACATTCCAACAAACCTGCCTTTTCCTTTGGTTTCCAATACTGTCCAGTCGGGCCAGCGCGTTGAATCCAAAGGAGCAAGATCGCGATGCCATTTGGCATGAAAGTAGGCAAATTTACCGGGTGTCATATCATTTTTTTCATGATATACCTGTAACTCCAGTTCAACCGGAATTGAATTATTATTTGTCAATCGTATCTCTGCAGCTTCCTCAAAAGGCATGTGCCAATTCGAATACATTTCTCCATTTTCCAGCATTCCCATCGGAAGAGTACGATAGGAATTGAACCCAGGGGCAGATCCAAAGAAATCGCCCAATGGCGACCACACCGATGGATTTTTCTCGTGATTCCAGAAAATAGAAAGTGTGGTCTTTCGCATTATTTCCGGTGTTTGAAAAGCCTCGGGGATAAGTACCTTTATTCCCGTTATTGTCTTTTTCCCTTCAAGTTGAAAAACCGTTTTTTCTTCGCCGGGAGCCAGGGTAATATTTTTTGACTCTGCAATCGAATTGGCTGTATATTCTGTTGAAGCACCAAGTTCGTTTTGAAAATAGTTGTTAACCTTTTCAAGTGCGTTTCTGTTTTGTTCAGACAGAATAGAGTCAAATTGCTCAACCATTGTCCCTTCAGGGAAGGTGATATAATTAAATTGAAAATATTGCCCCCATTTCGGTTCGCCAACAATTTTAATCGATTTCTGAAAAGTGATGGGGACGTAATTATTGAAACCTCGGGCATTGGTTTCGTAGACCAGTTCAGGATAAGTAAAAGCAGGAAATTTTTCGGTATTGAAATAATCAATAAAAGGCATGTCGATTAGTGGAATTTCATTCCCGTCAATATATACCTTTACATGACCTTCTTTCGGGCTTGCCGACCACATTCGAACAATGGCACCCGGACCATCCATTTCGGCAAGAACCATGTTGTCACCTTCTTTGCGAATAAACTGAGGTCTTAATCCGTCGTTATTGGCAGCCCATTCAATATAATTGCCCGCGGAGTCAACTTTACTTCGGCGATCGTAACTTGAAAACATTCCACTTTTCTCACCTTCTTTAGGCAATTCTGCCAGACGCTTCATATCTATCATCCGGTTGACAATATCGGCGTAGCTATGCTTATCATTGTTTTGTGTACATGCCGTTACAGCAAGCAAAATTAATATGAGCCAAATTCCTTTCATTGTTCTTTTATTCGTTATCGATATCTTTTATGAGTTCAGTAGCATCCATTTCCGGAAGCGTGTTCGATGGTTTGTCGAGGTAAAAATAGGCGGTAGTAACCACCTCATCCTGACGATAAAAGTTCGTCCAACCATCCGGTAATTTTGGATCATTTAGTTCCGGAACGGGATCCATTTCCAGTAGTTTTAACAGATTTCCACCTCCCGTATCGATTGTTACAGGAATCAGTGATGCTCCCTTATCCATCAGTTCCAAAACCTTTTCCTTTTGCCAGCCACCAATTTGCTGAACGGCCACTTTTATATCCTCATAAAAATAAATGGGATCGGGAATGTGATAGCGGTAAATTATAAATCTTTTGGTTTGTTTGCTTGCTTCCAACGAACCCTGAAAACGGTTATAATATTCGCCTTGTCCGTAAGCTCCGCCAATATAATCTTCGGTGCCGGTTCCCACCAGTGTTGGGAATTTGCCGTCTCCATCGAGGTATATTTTCACTTCTCCTTCGCCCCACCAGGTATCCTCGTAAATCGGGTCGGTTTTTACGCCCATATTCACACCAAGATAACGGCCCTTTCCGCTAATTTTTGGCAAAATTTCGTGGTCTTCTTTCAGTACTGTCTTTTTTGCGTAGTTAAAGAAAGTATGAAAATAGAGGACATCTTCTTCTGCTGTTTCTTTGCTTAATAGATTAATATCGTAGAACAACGCATCTACGTTTTTATCCGAATGATTGGTAAGCGTAATTTTTGCGCCGGTTTTAAAAGGCATTGGAATAATGCAGTTGAATGAACGTCCTTCGGGATCGGAAAAAAGTGCATTTTCGAAAGGCATTTTTTTGCCAAAAGCAACACCAAAGAAGTCGCCAAGTGGAGCTGCTACTGCTGGTTTTTCAGCACCGTCCCAATACATTCTTATCCAAAGCGATTGCAACATTTCAGGACTTCTGTCGCTAAGTGTTAACCAAATTCGGTTCACAACTCCTGCTCCGTCAACTTGTAGCAAGGTAACTGTTTTACCGGCTTCAATTTTGTTAAAAGCATGACCTTTGGCACCACGATTTTCCTGTGCTCCTTTTCCTTTTTCGGCTCCCGGATTTTCAAAACTCGACCAGCGGGAATGCACTCCTTCCGGCATTTTATACAATTCCTGCGCTTTAGCGACAGTAGTAATTAGAAATAACAAACATCCAAAAGCGATGATTTTTTTCCCGCGAGTAAGAATTAGATTGACAAGTTTCTTCATGTGATCAGCTTTTAAGTTATATCAGCCGGGCAACGCTTTCCCGGAATTACTGGTCAGTAGTAAATCCTAATTTAGCCAATCCTGCCTGCACATCTTCGTTTCGCATAAATAAGTCCCACAAAAGTCCGCTTCGGTAATTCTCAATCATCACCGGAATCGGTCCCTGATCGATGGCCAGATAACGTGGCAAGTACCAGTTTTCTGTTTGGCTGTAAGCATCGTACGGACCATATTCTCCCACCAACGAATCGGCATCCAAATACAAGTATTTCAAAAAGTTCATCGACTGCTCTGGTGTATACGGAAACGACGAAAGTGCCGCTGTTGGCGAGATGACGCCTAAATCCATTTTGCCCGGACGATGACCTGCATAACCACGCATGGAATAACTTGAGGTAAATCCCCACTGATTTTCGCCATAACCTTTGTATTGCTTTGGATTATCAAGCGCATAGCGGTAATGAATGGTGGCATGATTTACATTCAGTTTCCAGTAGTCGGCATACTTGTCTTTTAACCCTTTCGGATTTAAACCAAGGTACGAATAATGTGCCCAAAAAAGTGGTCCTATAGGATCGTCGTTGTGTTCGTAAAAGTTGAGAACGGTATTCAGTCCGTAATAAACAGTGTCTTTTGCAATGTCTCCATTAAGCGCCCAGCCTTTATCGTAAACGGCCGGCGAGATTGGATGCGTTGGCGACGAAGCTGCCAGAACATACATGATCAGGCACTCGTTGTAACCACCCACCGGAAAATTCATATCCCAGCCATAATTTGGCGACCAGTGCCAATATAACACATCTTCGCCTTGCGTGTACCAGTCCCATTCCACGGTTTCCCACAATTGTTGAATATCGTTTACCAACTGCTGCTCTGCTTCATTTCCGCCTTTATAATATTCGGCCACTGCCAATAATCCCTGAATCATAAAAGCAGTTTCCACCAAATCGCCGCCATCATCTTTTTTGCTGAAAGGCTTTACTTTTCCGGTTGGTCCGTCGAGCCAGTGTGGCCATGCACCGTGAAAACGATCGGCTTTTCCGAGATAAGCCACAATGCGTTGAAAACGTTCCAACGCCTGCTCGCGTGTTATAAATCCACGTTCGATACCCACAAGAATTGCCATCACTCCAAAGCCTGAACCACCAAGTGTTACCGTATTCTGATCGTTTTGCGGATACACATTGTCCATGTGAATGCGCTCGCGTGCCATTCCCGAAACCGGTTCGGCACCGTCCCAGAAATACTGAAAAGTTTGGTATTGTACCAAATCCATTAACGAATCTTCAAGCGATATCTCAGCTTCCTGCATCTTCTCAACTGATTTTTTGCTTCCGGTTTGGCATCCTGAAAAAGCCATTGCAAACATCAGTGCAATCAATACTATTGGAAATATAATTTTCTTCATACTAATACGTAAAATCAAGTTTTGTTAATCCGGATTGTACCTCGGGACACGACATAAACAGATCCCAAAGCAGGTTGGTCCGGTAATTTTCAAGCATCACTACAATCGGCCCCTGATCGATAGCCAGGTACGAATCGGCCACCCAGCCGTTTGTAAAATCAAAAGCATCGTAGAATCCATAATCTCCCCACAATTTATCTCCAAGTGTGTAGTAGAAATAGCGTAAGGCTTCCATCGATTTCTCAGGTGTGTATGGCATCGATGACAGTGCTGCAGTAGGAGTAAGAACGCCCCGGTCGTTGTTTGGCGAGTGCGCCGAATAACCGGAATAACCATCGCTGGCCGTTAGTCCCCAGCACTCATCGGAATACGCCACATAGTTTTGTGGATTATCAGCGCAGTAGGCGTGATTTATTTTTGAGTGCGTTACATTTTGCTCCCAGTAATTTGCATACTGATCGGAAAGATTTCGCGGATCGAGCCCCAGGAACGAATAATGTGAAAAGAACAACGGACCACCCATGTCGCTGCGCAAAGGCAAGGTGTAACCGTAATACGAATTGTTACCCGAGTTCATCATATCGCCATCCTCTGCCCAGCCTTTGGTGTATACGTCTTTATCGATAGTGTGTGTTGGCGACGAAGCAGCCAGTACGTAAATTATAAGTGCCTCGTTCCATCCTCTGATCTTCATGTTCATCGCCCAGTCGTTATTGGCCGACCAATGCCAATACAACACATCTTGTCCGCCTTGCGTGTACCAGTCCCATTCAATGGTTTCCCAAAGGGTGTTGATCTTATCGATCAAAGATGATTCCTGTGAATTGCCGGAATTGAGATATTGTCGTACAGTCAATAATCCCTGCATCATAAATGCCGTTTCAACCAGATCGCCACCATCATCGTTCGAGCTGAACGGAATGGTTTGTCCGGTTTCGCCGTTTAGCCAGTGTGCCCATACGCCGTGAAAACGGTCGGCTTCAGTTAAAAAGTCGACAATGGTTTCCAGTCTGTCGATTCCTTGTTGACGCGTAATAAAACCACGCTCGATACCAACCAGTATCGACATTACACCAAACCCGGAACCTCCCGTGGCAACTGTATTTCCCGAAGTATTTCGTTCGCGTGCCAATCCTGAAGCCGGATGAGCAAAATCCCAGAAATACTTAAATGTTTGCTCTTGAACCAGTGTTAGCAATTCTTCGTCAGAAATCTCCGGGAATTTTGGAGTGGTATCGGCTTGCGTATAAAAGTTCAGCTCCAGCCCGTCGAAAGGTCGGTTGATACGATTTCCAATGTCTGATGAAATAGCAAAAACGGTTTTACTAAAACCTTCCATTTCCTGCGAAATCTCAACAGAAATTGATTGTTCGTCTACCTGGTTAAATGTTGAAGCTACCGATGCTCCGTTGCTGGAATACGAAGAATAAAGGGAAATATCGTCTTTTGAAACAGCAGAATTAAATTGTAGTCGGATCACCGGTTTGCGGTTAATATCCAGAATTCGCGACAGTGGATTGTAGCTCACTTCATCAATCTGCACACTTTCTAAAACCAAAGGTGATGTCAGTGTAGAGAAGGTATAAGATTGCCCGTTAAAAGGCTCTTCGTTAGCTCCTTTCAAACCGGATGAAATCGATAGTGTGTAAGTTGCATTTTCTTCCAGATCCTGATGATCGATATTGATCAGCTGGTTATTGTTGAAATAGGAAAAAGTTAATGCTAAGGGATTGTTATCTGCATCGAATAGATTAATGTTTGCCTCGGCAGAAATCGTATTTACCGCTGCATTGAAACGGATTTCTATCGGTTCGTCGATGGCTACATTTGTATTTTCGCCACTTGAAGCGAGCGCCGTTTCGCCAATATAGGCGTAAGTAATCGCCAAATTTTCAGTTGGCTTTTCACCCTCAGAATCATCCTTGCTGCAGGAAACGATCATTCCTGACAAGAATAAAAGGAATAAGATTTTATGGAAAATTCGCATCAAAATATGCAGATAAGTGTGTTGTCAAAATTCAAAAAAAAAAAGTTTGAATTGACCCACTGCAAGCTACAGTGGGCCAATTCTGTAAACTACCTTATATTACTCTATAAACCGTCTTGCATCATCAAAACAACTTCTTCAGCAGAAAGTGCTTTTTTGAACAAGTACAATTCGTCCATCATACTTTCGTCGGAGTTGTGATTCCAGCCGTTAAAACGAGGTGCTCCCGACATAATTGAAAGCAAGTCGCAGCCAGTCCAGTCGATTCCTGAGAAATCACCTTGTTTTACCTCAACGCCATCAATGTAAACGCGTGCTTCAGTACCAGAAATGGCAAATGCCATGTGTACCCAGTTGCCTGTTGTTGGATCAACATCGGCTGCGGTACCACCATCGAACCACGAGTCTGCAGTTCCGTTACCGGCATTCAGTTTAAAGCGTTGCATTCCTCCTGCATTTTCGCGGAAGAAACGGAACCCACTTGTTCTGTCGTTTTGTGCATCAGGATTATCAGCGTCTTCAGGTCCCATAACCAAAATACCTGCACGGTCAGGAGTTGCATTTATATTTACCCAGAAACTTGCACTGAATTCATCAGCCTGAATATCAACATCAGCAGTTGAGAAAGAGAGGTATGAATCTGCCGCTCCCTGGTAAGCATCGCCTTCAACACCGGCGCCATAATTTAACGATGGATTACCAACAACAGTTGCTTCTTCACTACTTATTGCCTCTTTAAAGTCGCCGTTAAAATCCATGTAGAAAGAAGCTTGTTCTTTCAGCATAATGGTGTGAATTTCTTCCTGTGTAAGCGCAGTATTGAAAATACGCAACTCATCCATTAAACTACCGTCTGAAAGGTGGTTCCAGCCTGTCCAGTTTGGAGCACCCGACATAATTGAAATCACATCACAATCGGTCCAGTCAATACCGCTGAAATCGCCTTCTTTTACCAATTCACCATTGATATAAACTTCAGCGCTGGTTTCTGAAATACTAAATGCAAAGTGTGTCCATTCGCCTGTACTTGGTTCAACATCAGCAGCAGCTCCACCATCAAACCACGAGTCTGATTCGCCGTTGCCAGCATTCAGTTTAAAACGTTGCATACCGCTTGCATTTTCGCGGAAGAAACGGAATCCTTTTGAGCGGTCGTTATCGTTGTCAGCCGGAGGTGACACGACTAATATACCCGCTCTGTCCATGCTGGCATCAACTTTCAGCCAGAAACTTGCACTAACTTCTGTAGCTCCCTGCAGAATTGTTGTTGGGAAGGTGAGGTACGAATCAGCAGCTCCGCTGTATGCAGTACCTCCCTGGATACCATCGGTAAAACCAGGACTTCCTACTGCAGTTGCCAGTTGAAGGCTATTCATTTCGCGGAATTCATTATTAAACGGCATATAGAAAACTTCGCCTTCGTATTGCGGTACGTATGGTGGCGACTTGGCAAAGTTTACCGTTGCTGTAGTTGTTTTTCCGTCGAGGTCGGTGGCTGTTACACTTAACACGTGCGAACCTGTTGTTACATTATCGTAAGTGTAAGTTCTCATTGCCACACGGTAATCCATAAACTCCGAGTAGCTGGCAATTTCAGCGCCGTCGATATTTACTGAAATGGATCCGATTTCAATATCGTCTCTTACTTCAAAGTCGATATCAACTGAAGCGACAGCATCGTTTGTCTGAATTTCGTATCCTTCGGGCGGAAAGTTAATTGTAACCTGTGGAGCTGTTTCATCCGCTCCCGGATCTACAGCCGATATTCCATCGATGTAGTTTTGATCGCATGCATTGAAAGCAAACAGTATCAATGCAAGTATAAATAATTTATTATAAGTCTTCATGTTTTATCGTTTTAGTCAATTCCTTCTTCCAATTGTGGTAACTCAGCAACCTGATCGGCCGGGAATGGCAAATAGGCTTTGTCCATCGTAAATGTTCTTCCGCCATACGAAAGGGCACTGGTGTTTTCGGTGCGCACCATATCGTAAAAACGTGTTCCCCATTCCATCGCCAGTTCGGCAAATTTCTCGTCAAGCACATCTTGTGTAGAAACACCCGATAAGTTGGTTAATCCGGCACGTGCACGAACCATGTTTACGGCATCGTCGGCGCTCATCGAAATGCTGCTCGATGCTCCGCGGGTAAGCGCTTCGGCATAAGTCAGCAACATTTCAGAGTAACGGATTACAATAAAGTTTTTGTTACTTCCGTAAGATGTTCTTCCGGGAACCAGTTCAGTAGAAGGTTGGCTGTGTTTTCCGCTTACAAAATTCATGCGGGCGTTGTTGTTAAAAATATCGCCTTCGCGATTGGTGTTTGTAATCCACTCCGGAATGGTACCATAGTCGTTTTGCAACTCGGTAATTCCGTCAGGAGTGAAAATTACACTTGTTTCCAGACGAACCACTTCGCCTCTGTCGAGCATAAATTCGATGTATTTCAGTGTTGGCTCATAAAATCCCCAACCGCCGCCTGCGCCGGTTACTACGGGTGTCCATCCGCCAATTCCAAACGGGGCCCACAAGAAATTAAAATTATCGCCTTCGCCCTGATTGAAATCAGAATATTGGAATTCCATAATGTTTTCATCGTCCAGTTTACCGGCCTTTTTAAACAGGTGGTAAAAGTCGTCGGACAATCTAAATTCACCCGAGTTAATAATTTGCGAAGTTGCATTTACCACACCTTGGTAATCTTTCATTTCCTGGTAAGCCAAAGCCTGAATTGCATAAGCCGTGTAGGTGGTCATTCCTCCGGGAATATCAGTACGTTTATTCGGGTGAACATCAGGAAGGTTCGGAATTGCATCGGCCATTTCGTCAACAATATATTGCATTACCTCTGCTTTGTTGCTTACCGGTGTATTCTGTATGTTATCAAGATCGTCGATTACAATACAACCACCAAAAGTACGGGCAATGTTCAGGTACAGGTAGCCCCGCATAACACGACATTCGGCAATGTACTGATCGGCCAATGCATCGTTACCCGATGCTTCGCGGTACTTATTAATCTCGTCGATTGCCGTAAAAACATTCACAATATCGTTGTAGTGCAACTGCCAAACTGAATTTGCATTCCAGGCGCTGGCCTGGTACAAATAATTATCCTGTTCCTGCATCGGAACCTGGTCGCCTGCAGCATTTACATCATCGCCACGAATTCCCAACGTTAACGGCTCTTCCCACGAGCGACGGTATAAACCCTGGTAGGCTCCCATTAATGGTAAAACCATGTTTTCGCTGATGGTATAATCCACATCGCTGGTAAACGATTCGTTCTCGAAAGGTTGGTCCAGTTTGTCGGTACATCCAATTACCGACACCAATAGCAGCCCGATTAAAAGTACGGGTGCGAAATATTTTATTAAAAGTTTCTTATTCATGTCTTAAAGTGTTTAGAATTTTAGATTTACCCCAATTGTATAAACGGCCGGAACCGGATAAAACTGGCGGTCGATACCGTTGTTGACCTCAGGATTAAATCCGTTGTATTTAAATACTGTAAGCGGCTTTTCTGCAGTTACAAATACTCTGGCATCGGGCATTCCGGCGCCAAACAGCTTTTCGCCATCAATGTTGTAAGCAAGCTGAATATTCTGGATGCGGAAGAAATTTCCGTCTTCAACCAGGTAATCGCTAAAGTTCTGGTTCCATCCGCGGCGCAGTGCCGAAGCCGATGGATATTTGTTCGATGTTCCTTCGCCGGTCCATAATCCGTTGGCCAAATCAGCATCGATATTTGTATCGTTTGTCCAGATGATCTCGCCACGTTTACGGTTCAGAATTTTGTTACCGGTTTGGCCCATAATGTTCATCGAGAATTCGAAGTCTTTATAATTTAGCCCGATAAATCCACCGTAAGAGAAAGTCGGAATGTACGAACCAAGGAATACTTTGTCGTTGTCGTCGATCACATCGTCGTTGTTTTGATCAACATATTTGAAATCGCCCGGAACCAATGAATTGTCAACTGCAACAGGATCGGCACTAATTTCAGCCTCGTTTTGGTAAATTCCTGCAACCTCGTAACCATAGAACGAAAGCAGTGGCTCGCCAACCTGAGAACGTTGTCTGAACTCGGCCGAACCTCCGTTAATATAGGTTTGTCCGTAAAGGTCGCGCACTTCGTTTTTAAGTGTTGAAATGTTAACTCCAACATTGTAGCTAAAATCTCTGGTAATTTCGTTTCTCCAGCCTAATGCCAGTTCTAAACCTGAGTTGCGGATAGTACCAACGTTACGCAATACGCTTCCCGACTGTAACTTCAAACTTACCGGGATAGCAGCATCTTCGGTGTCGCGGATAAAGTAATCGGCATCAATGGTTAAACGGTTGTCAAACAATTCAGCATTTAAACCAAAGTTGGTTCCGGTAACGGTTTCCCAACCCAAATATCCAAACGTGCTGGTTGTTGTTGTTCCGTCAATCTGCATATCGTCGATAGCCAAATAAACCGGGTTGGTTGTATTTGCTCCATCCTGGCGGGCAATTTTATCGTTACCAAGTTTTCCCCAACCACCTCTTAATTTCAGGTAGTCAAGAAAACCAACATTTTCCATAAAGCCCTCTTCGGTAACTACCCAACCTAAACCAAAGGCAGGGAAAGTTCCCCATTTCTCCTGGTACTTTTGTGTTCCTTCCTGGCGGATGGTGAAGTAAGCAATGTATTTGTTATCGTAGTTGTACGAAAGACGCCCGAAATACGAAACACCGTAAAGGCGCTCGCCATTATCGCCAACTTGTTTTGATGACTCCGACTGCGACTGGTCGATGTACCACGCATTTTCATTCAGCGGAATATCTTCGGCCGAACCTCCAAGGTAATCATACCACTCGTCGCGGTACGACATACCGGCCATTGCGGTAATATTGTGGTCGCCAAAACTGTCGGTATATGTTAATGTGTTATCAAAGAAATGATTTACATCTGTAGTTCGCGAAGATGAAATAGATGACAGAGTTCGTCGGGTTGAATTAGTAATGTAATAAGGCATTCCAACGCTTCTGTTTTTAAGGAACATCATCGACGAATTGTAAGTACTTTTGAATGTCAACAAATTTGGAAGGATGTCAACCTCGGCATAAATACCGGCAAGTACTTTTCTGATATCCTGACGCTGGTCGTTATAAGCCAAACTCAGGAACGGGTTTTGCGAACCGCGGTAGTCCAACAACTGTGCACTTGAATAATTACTTGGGTAATCAATTCCCTGTGCTATCAGTTCGTCGTAATTCTCCTGGTCGTAAACCGGTAAAATCGGTACGGCATGGTAAGCACTAAACCACGCTGAATTGTTGGCAATATAGCGGGTTCCGTTACTTACATTAAAATTTACCCCGGTTTTTAACCAGCTGTTTGCCTGGTGATCGATTGAAGCGCGAATGTTCATCCTTTTGTATGAATCTTCTGCTTCCAGCAAACCTTCCTGGTCGTAATAACTCACTCCCATTGAATAGGAAGTTTTATCGTTACCACCCAAAACTGAAACCGAGTGGTTTTGCTGACGGGCATGCGATTTCATAATCTCGGCATACCAGTCGGTATTTACGTTTGGTACATTCGGGTTCACGCGGCTACGGCCGTAACGTTGCATCGCATTTTCAACAAAACTAATGTCGGCAGCCGATCCGGTTTGATAAACGTAATCAACAAATTGTTCGGCGTTGGCCATTTGCATTACGTTTTGCGGAACCTGAATACCGTAGTATCCTTCGTAGGTAATGCTGGTTTGTGTGTTCAGCGAACCTTTTTTGGTGGTAATAAGTACCACACCGTTTGCTGCCCTAACACCGTAAATCGCCGATGCCGAAGCATCTTTTAAAACCGATAAGGTTTCGATATCCGATGGGTTAAGGAAATCGATGTTGTCGAAATACATTCCGTCAACAACATACAAAGGTGATGAATCACTACTTCCCGGAAATGATCCGATACCACGAATACGAACTGTTGGTGAACTACCCGGCGATCCGGAATTCACAATTTGTACCCCGGCAACTTTTCCCTGCAACGACTGCATGGCCTGTCCGGCAGGTGTTTTAACCAGTTCGTCTGATTTAATTGTGGAAATTGAAGAGGTAAGATCGGCCTTTTTCATCGATCCGTAACCAACAACCACCACTTCCTCAAGGCCAACTACATCCTCCTGTAACTGAATGTTGATTGTACCTGATTGTTGTGGATTTATTTCCTGTGATAAAAAACCAATGTAACTAAAAACTACAGTGGCTCCCTGTTTTACCGACAATGTGTAATTGCCGTCGATGTCTGTAACAGATCCGTTAGTTGTTCCTTTTTCCAAAACGGATACTCCCGGCAGAGTTATTCCGTCTCCATCAACCACCGAGCCAGAAATATCTATTCTATTCTGCGCAAATAGGGTTGAAAACGAAAAAAGAAGAAATACAATAAAGAATGTTTTTCGCATAACTTTAAAATTTGAATTAGTTTGAGGTCAAAGTTACGGCTACGGCCAGGCGGAAAACAATCAAATAAATACACTATTGATACTTTCGGGGAAAGTGAATCGCTTTAGCAACCTCATCATTACCTCATCCTGTAGAATAAACAATAAATATAAGTAGTTGTAAAACAGTGCTTAAAATGGTGATTTGTTTGTGAATTCTTTTTATTTTTTTATACATTTAATTTTATTTATTTCGCAAAAAATGGGGTTTGGAGTATAAAATAGAGGAATTGGATCCATTTATCATCTGTTAAATCATTAACATTCGATGCTCAGAATCGGAACAAAATCGATCATTGGCACCATCTTTTTGGTGGTTTGGGCCATCACTTCTTTGGCTTTGGAAGAGGAAACGGGAGTGGTGAAATTTGACCAAACGATCTATAAAGGTGCCCGACAAAACTGGGGTGTTAGTATTGCCAAAGGCGGCATTGTTTATTTTGCCAATCATTCGGGGCTGCTTTCGTTCGACGGAACCAACTGGACGATGAACAGGTTGCCCAACAATACAATTGTACGTTCGGTAAAAGCCGTTGACGATACGATTGTTTATACAGGTGGTTACAGGGAACTGGGTTTTTGGAAACCAACTCCAACGGGCGAACTGATTTATACATCGCTTAATGCGAAAGCCGTAGGGTTTTACGACGAAAATCCGAACCTGGAGTTTTGGAACATTGCAGTAAAAGGCGATTACGTTTATTACCAGTCGTTTAGTAATATTCTCGCCTATCATAACGACACTGTTGTTGATCTGCAATTGAATGGAATTTCGGTAATGAACCAGGTGGGCGACCGCGTTTTGGTGGCTTCAAGAGACAATGGAATTTGGGAAGTTGAAAACGATGAGGTAAAACGGATTATTTTCGACGATGCGCTGATCGGCACAACGGTTAAATTTATCATCCCCGGAAATAACGAAAGCCTGCTGGTTGGTACCGCCGACAGAGGTATTTTTCGTTGGGATGGCACAACCCTGAAACAATGGAATGATGACTGGACTTCGTATTTTATCGAGAACGAGTTAAACCGGGCCAGCCGAAGCAAAAACGGACATTATATAATTGGCTCGCTGGTTGACGGAATTGTTGTTTTTGACCGGTTCGGGAAACTGATAACAAAAGTAAATTCGAGAAATGGTTTGCCGAATAACACTGTTTTGGGCATCGCTACCGACGAACGGCAGAATAGCTGGCTGGCACTCGATATTGGAATTGGTTTTGTGGCCGACGACCACAACAAAAGTTTTGTGGTTAAAAAGTTGCCGGGAGCTGGTGCTATTTACTCCACAGCTATTTTCGAGAATAAACTGTACCTCGGCACTAACCAGGGTTTGTTTGAAGCATCGCTTGATTTGGATAACGACGAGATTCAACTTGTTCAGGGAACGCAAGACCAGATTTGGGATTTGAAGGTAATCGACAATGAACTTTTAATCGGGCACAACCAGGGAAGTTTTGCACTAAAGAACGGCGAGAAAAGAGTAATATCGACCGAAGGCGGCGCATTCAATTTTGTACAGGATCCGTTTCATCCCGAATTGCTTTTGCAATCAACTTACAACCGAATAATTGTTTACAACAAAACCAACGAGGGAATAGAGTACAGGAACTTCATTGAGGATTTTAGTAACCTGATTCGTTACATTGAATTCGATCATTTAGGAAATATATGGGCCAGCCACATGCACCGCGGAATTTTTAAAATCCAGGTGGATGAACAACGTACAAAAGCAGTGGGTGAACCTGAATATTACGGTGAAGAGACCTTTGGGAAAGACCATTCGATTCATGTATTTAAAATTGAAAAAAGAATTGTATTTACTACCGGCGACAAGTTATATACCTTCGACGATCTTACCAATTCCATTCTTCCGTACGATACGCTAAACGCCAGTTTAGGAAAGTACGCGGCCGCAAATCGAATTATAAAAGCACCCAATAATTATTATTGGTTTATCGAGGCCTCGTCAATTGGTTTGTTCTCCATTGTTCAAAGCGATGTAAAACTGATTAAAGAGTTTCCAACGTCGCTGTTTAACGATCCGTTGCTGGTTGAAGGATTTGAAAATATACTTCCGGTAAATCAGTACACCGGCATTTTGTGTCTGCAAAACGGCCTGGCATTTCTCGATGCTTCGGTTGCCGACTCTGCCACAAGTTTGATCGGTAGATATGCTCCGGCTGTCAGAAGTATTGAGCTGCAGAGCAATGGCGGGCGGTCAGTATTTTTGCCACTTAATACGAGGGAAACCGAGATTAAAAATACGCTGAACAACGTAAAATTCCGCTTGTCATTTCCAATGCTGAACGAATTCCCGGTTTCGTACAAATATCTGTTGCAGGGATTACATCAGGGCTGGTCGGAAGGTGTGGCCGACCCCGAATTTCAGTTCGAAAGATTGCCACGCGGAGAGTATCAGCTGCAAGTAAAAGCGGTAGATATTTGGGGCAACGAAAGCCAGCTTTATACTTTCGATTTTAAAATATTGCCACCATTGTTGGCTACCAAATTGGCCATATTTCTGTATATGTTTATTTTAATCGGAGCACTTTTGCTGTTCCGGCGGTGGGGGGTAAAACAAACCCTGAAAAAAGAGCTACTGCAACACGAAAAACGCGAGCGGGAACTTATTCGCCTGCGAAACGACAAACTGCGGGGCGAAGTGCGATTTAAAAGTAAGGAGCTGGCCAACTCCACGATGGCGATTATTCGTAAAAACGAGTTTCTGATCGACCTGAAAAACATTGTACGAAAACAAAAAGAGGAGCTGGGATCGCGCTATCCCGACAAGTATTTTAATTACCTCAACAATAAAATCGACGAAAATATCTCGAGCCGCGACGACCGTCAGATTTTTGAGAATAATTTTGAGCGGGCACACGAACAGTTTTTCCAGAAAATGAAAAACAAATACCCGGATCTTACATCGAGCGACCTGCAATTGTGCGCTTACCTGCGGATGAATTTATCGTCGAAAGAAATTGCGCCCTTACTTGGAATCTCCATCCGCGGCGTTGAAAACCACCGTTATAAATTACGGAAAAAACTCAACCTTCAACCTGAAGATTCGCTTACTGATGTTATGCTATCGGTTTAGAAACAAAGCTTTGTCTGAGACTTCTGGTGAATAAGAGATGGTGCAATGTTTTATCAGGAGTCAACTCGTTCAAACTAATAGAAAAAGATTCGTAACGACCAAAGACCGTCGGATACCGTCGGAAAACCGTCGGATTATCTGTATGCTACTTTGTATGTATAAAAAGAAAAAGGAGCTACGATTTATTTCGTAACTCCTTGATATTGTTCGTGGAGAATACCGGAGTCGAACCGGTGAACTTCCCGAATGCTTTCGGGACGCTCTAGCCAACTGAGCTAATCAATCAAGAGGAAACCAGTTCAATTTTAACCTAATATAAAAGGATTCTTAGCGACCGAAGACCGTCGGATACCGTCGGATTTTCTGTATGCTACTTTGTTGTATAAAAAGAAAAAGGAGCTACGATGTGTTTCGTAACTCCTTGATATTGTTCGTGGAGAATACCGGAGTCGAACCGGTAACCTTCCCGAATACTTTCGGGACGCTCTAGCCAACTGAGCTAATCAATCAAGAGGAAACCAGTTCAATTTTAACCTAATATAAAAGGATTCTTAGAGACCGAAGACCGTTGGATTCCATCGGATTATCTGTATGCTACTTTGTATGTATAAAAAGAAAAAGGAGCTACGATCTATTTCGTAACTCCTTGATATTGTTCGTGGAGAATACCGGAGTCGAACCGGTGACCTCTTGACTGCCAGTCAAATTTTATACTTTCTTATGATTGCCTTTGTTTTCTTAAGATGTTCTATAACAGTGGCTTAGTAAAATTTATTTATTCTTTATTTCCTTTGTTTTTACCTTAAATGCTATCTTTGTATGTATCTAGTATGTATCAAAATTGAGATACATACAATGTTAAAACCTTTGTAAAATAGCATGATTGGAGCCACAACAGCAGTCGTTCAGGACACAAGAGTATGTAAAAAAGATGGAACATACGCCATAAAATTGAGAATTACCTATAATCGGGAACAAAAATATTACCCTTTAGGAAAGTTTTTAACCAAAGAAGATTGGAAGATATTAAAATCGGGAAAGCATCGAAACACTGAACTTAAAGAACTGGAAGTTCATCTTTCTACCATTGAGAACAAGGCAGTTAAGATTCTTGATAAAATGGAATATTTTTCATATCCCGAGTTCCTGAATTTATTTAATGGGAAATCACAAAATAAAACATCTGTAATTGATGCCCTTAGTGACAGGCATGAGATGTTATTAAGAAAAAACAGGTTTAGTACCGCGGTAACCTTTCAATATACAATAAAAGCAATTGAAGATTATTTGGAATTTTTGAACCGGAAAAAACTCGCTTTTTCAGATATTACCCCTGATTGGTTACAAGCATTCGAGGCCTGGATGGTGGCAAATAGAAAGTCCATTACAACTGCAGGAATATATCTTCGAAATCTGAGGACGGTATTAAATCAAGCGATTGATGATGGTTTGTTGCCACGAGAATACTATCCGTTTTCTAAAAGTAAATACCAGATACCTTCTGCCAGAAATACAAAGAAAGCACTCGCTATTGCAGACATTAAAAAGATAATTGAATTTTCACCAAAAACCGAAGCGGCAAAGCGTGCAAAAGATTTGTGGGTTTTCAGTTACTTGTGTAATGGTGTGAATGTAAAAGATATTGCCAGGTTAAAATTTAAGAACCTCGATTCTAAACGGATCTCGTTTGTAAGGGCAAAAACCGAACGTTCAACAAAAACCAACCAAAAAAGCATTATTGTAATTCGTATACCGGAAATAAACACCATCATAAGGAAATGGGGAAATAAAAATACTGCTCCTGATGAATACGTCTTTCCAATATTATCAGAAGGTGATACGCCAGAGAAAGAACACGCCAAAATACAACAGGCAACTAAAACGATTAATAAATACACCAAGCGAATTGGAGAGGAGCTTGGCTTCGAATTGTCATTAACAACCTATACTGCCAGGCATTCATTTGCCACTGTATTAAAACGATCGGGTGCTCCTGTTGAGTTTATCAGTGAGAGCCTTGGTCATAGTAGTTTAAGAACCACCGAAAGTTATTTAGATACTTTTGAAGATGATACAAAGGAAAGCTATCAGCGTAAATTGTTGGATTTTAGTAAAGAATGATACCGAAATTAAACACAACGTTCCAACATCAAACCGTTAAACACCGGCTTTAAATATTTCCGAAAGATTTTCAAAAGGAAAAGAAATAAAAAATGAATGGAAAAAGCGGAAGTGTTGATGTGGGATTTTAAAAAAGTTTTAACCGAGTATACGAGGTTAAGTCTTTTTTTAACTGGCTTTGTGCGCAGGCAGTAATTAACTCTTCCGTTTTGGGAATGAATGGCTTTATGTCGGAAGCTTTTGAAAACCCGGAGGGCGTGTCTTTCGGAAATATGGATAACTTTGTTGATGGGTTTAAATAGTTCCCAATTAGAAGATAGTCCGAAGCAAATGCATTTGATAACAGAGTCTGGAATACGCTTATTGAACAACTTGCCATCCTTTGAAGCGCAATAAGAAACAAAGAACATGAAAAATAATAGAATTTATATAAATGATTGGTTAGAATTAAAACCATACGAAAACCAAACACTAACCGACAACTCATTCTTCATTTTATTTGACAGAAAGGCCTTTTGTTAAACGTGAATATTTAAAAAGCCTTCCAGAATAAGGGTTTTCTTACTTGATGATTATTTGATAGAATATTATTTAAATAAGAAATGTAGAAAATAATATGCTCGATTTGATTGGTTCTATTCTTCTTTTAGAAGAGCCAGAAACAAGTTTCCTCTCTCAGTTATTTTGTATTTCTGTTTGGAGCTTTTAGGCTTCTCCGGTATTGTCATTTGCAATAGCCCCAAGTCTAAAAACAAGTTGATATATTTGTTTCGGAATTTAGTTCTGTCCTTCCATTGTACTTTATCCATAATTAACTGAATAGCCTGGGCATTTATACATAGTTCCAGAATTGTTATGACTAAGTTCCAGCTTGGTTCCAACTTAGTTCCGACTTGGTTCCAACTTAGTGCCAGCTTAGTGCCTATAGTACTAAGTTCATTCTCAAACTCCTGCTGCAACTCCTGCCGTGACTCCTGCTGTTGTTTAAAGTTCTTGTTTGTGAAAGTTACTCTAAATCCTATACCCGGTTCTTTCCACGATAGTTCTATCTCAGGGTAGGCTTTAAGTTCATCTGCTATAAGTTGAAGCCCATTACCCCACTGCTCAATTATTCCAAGCCGTTTAAAAACCGGAGCCAGTGTTTTATTCCTAATATCCGATTGACCTGAATCCATATCGGAATAATCTACGGTTGGCATTAATTTGCCTGGACTTGTAATTTCTACTTTGTCGTCGAAAATGGCAATTTTAATGTCTTTGCCTGTAAGTGAATAATCTCGGTGGATTATGGCATTCCTGATAACTTCACGAATAGCAATTATCGGATATTCCCAACGGTCGTTACGAAATACCCCCTGATAATCGGTTGAACTTTGTGAAATGTGGCGCAAAACAAACTGGTAAGCTTGTTCTGCCTGAAGACTTACATTTGTATCAATAGTTTTCTGGTCAATAAAATTTCCCGGAACAGTTCCTTTAAACCTCGCACATTCAACTTTGCTATAAGGGAAAATTTGTTTCCGAATTTCATCATCAGACAATAAAATCAAAGCTTTGGTTGCCAATTCCTTTCCCTGTTCTTGCTTGTACAATTCAAGTTTGTGGAGTATTTGATTTGTAATCTTTTCTCCGGTTTTTTCAAAAAACAAATCGCTGAATGAAGTCAATTCGATTTCATCAACACTTTTTTGAAACACCAATTCGCTGTCAAAAGAAATATTTTGCTTTTGCCTTTCCAGTTCCTGAATCATCTCTTCAGATGCCTGACGATTAGATGAGCCAACCCGAATAAATGTACCATTCTTTATGCCCTTACTTTTTAGGTGATAGGGAGGAGTACTTCCCTTGTGAATGGTCGTACAAATAATCCGTTTGTCTTCATGTTTCAAAAACACTATTTCCGGTAAAACAATAGGCGAACATTGGTCATGAATAATGTTGCTGATTCTTTCCTCTAACTCAATAAGTTGGTTTTCATCAACTCCAACTATTTTCCTCGGGTTATCCTGAACTCCAATATAAAGCTCACCACCAGCATCATTTGCAAAACTTATTATTGTCTTGGCTAAGTCTGCATTGGTTGGCAACTTTGCTTTAAATTCAAGTCGCCTGCCTTCTGGCTGTTGGAGTATTTCTTTTAATCTCGACATATTGGTTTCAAATATCGCCAATTATTCTACTCTATCAAAAATCCTTTCACCTATTGCTGGTATTCTTTACAGTTACAAAAAATGAAATCACCCTGAATATTTTTCTAAACAAAAGTGAAGCGCGTAACCGCACTTTAGCAAAAGTATTTAAAGAGCTTAGGCTAATCGAACAATGGGGGACCGGACTAAACCGCATTATTGAATCGTGCAAAGAACGAGGCTTAAATCCTCCCAAAATTGAAGAAAAGAATGACTTTTTCGATATCGAACTTTATCGGCCAAGGCAGGTAGCACCACTAATTTCGACCGATAACCCGTCGGATGCCGTCGGATTGCAACGATCAGGAAAGAACAGTTGTTGAATACATCCTAGAACAAGGTTCGATTAAATCAAAAGAAGTAGGAAATTTGCTGAATATCAAAGAAAGCCGTACTAGAGAACTGCTGAGGATAATGGTAGATAAGTCTCTTGTGGCAAAAGAAGGGAAAGGCAGGAGTACTTATTATACTTTGCCTAAATAGTACAAAATCCATTGGTTCTAGTCTTTATTACTAACATTTACATTTATTGCCAATCCATAGTAGAAAGTATTTGATATACACAAAATACAATAGTTCTCTTTATATTTTTTATTGACAAGTACAACCGACCTTAAATCCCAAACAAACTTTAAATAAATTTCTATATTTGAAAAAAACCTTAATCACATGAATAAAAGGCTAATAACAATTTTCATATATACCTGTATATTGTTTCTTGGCGTTTCCTGTCGATTTCAGGACAAAAAGGTGAAGCCAGTTCTTGAAAGAGCCGAAGCCTTGTTAGAAACTCACCCCGACAGTGCCCTGGTAATACTTAACGAAATTGCCAATCCGCAATCGCTGCGAAAATCATTGTATTACGAATATTTTCTATTGCAAATACAGGCCAAATATAAAAGCGATAAAGATATTACTGCCGATACCTTAATTTTTACAATTCGAGATTATTATCGAGATAGGGATAAACCAGAAGAAACAGCTTTGGCAACATTTTACAGTGGCAGGGTTTATCAGGAACAGAATAAACTTGAAGAAGCATTACAACAATATCTAGACACCGAACAGCTTTTAAAACAAAGTCAAGATTTTAATTTAAAAGGTTTGTGCCAAAGTGCTATTGGCAACATTTACTATCAGCAGCTTCTTGATGATAAAGCAATAGGGCATTATAAAACTGCAATGGAGTACTTTCATCAAGCAGAGAATTATAGGAACCAGATTATATGTATTAGGTTTACAGGCAACTGTTTCCTTATTACAGGAAAAACTGATAGTGCTTTTCTATATTATGAAAAAGGCTTGTATCTGGCTGATAAATATGGTGTTGAAAGCCAACAGATAGAAGTTCGACAGAGCTTAGGGGTTGCTTATAGGGAAATTGAAAAATGGAAACAGTCTCAAACATTTTTTGAAGAAGCATTGGCTTTTTCAAAAGACTCACTTAATAAAGCAAGGTTATTTGCAAATCTCGCCAAACTTTTTGTATTACAGGATAAAAATGAATTGGCAATTTTTCATTTACAAGAAGCTATAAACTATATACCTACCGAGCAAAATAACCATCTTGCCGCTAATATTTACAATACTTGGACTTCCATTGAAGAAAATCAAGGCAACTATCGTAATGCACTTGACAAAAATAGACTTTACAATAAATACCTTGCTGAAATTATCTACGACAACAAAAACACCACGATATTGGAGCTTGAAGAAAAATATAACTTCCAGCTTATTGAAAACCGGAACAAACAGTTATTGATTGAGCGACAAAGGATTTTATTAATTTTCCTATTTGCAATTTTAGTTCTGGGATTACTTATTTTTCGTTTATTAAAACGCTCCCAAAAAAACAAAAAACAATTAGAAGAAACAGAAAAAAAAGTACGGCAACTAAATAAATTAGCAAAAAGCTTTGATGATAAAGAAGAATCGTTCCGCAACGTTTTAATTCAGCATTTTGGAATAATAAAAAAAGCCGCTTTACTGGAGGGCTACTTAAAAGAAGATGAACGAAAAAAAGGACAATCTTTGTTACGAAAATTTAACGAGGTAGTTTATGGTCGGAAAAAACTAAACTGGAATGTACTGTATAAAACACTTAACAAATTAAACAATGGATTCTTTGACGAGTTCAAAAATCAATTTCCACAGCTTGATGAATCCGAATTTCGTATTTGTTGTTTAATGTATGTCGATTTTAATAACACCGAAATTGCAATATTATTAAACTACAGCATTAATACAGTACAAGCAAAAAGAACTTTGATAAGAAAAAAGTTAGGTATAAAAACCTATGGTAATATTTGCGATTTTATGAGTTCTGCAACAAAAAACTAGTCCCATTTTCTCCTCTTTTTAACAATAAATTGGGTAAAAAGCTGTATGGAAATACATATTTCTTTATTGCATTTTGTTGATAATGTGGTTTTTGTGATTTTAAATAGCTTGTAAAAAGTTATATGTAGCAGAAATTTCCTTGTCCTGAAATTTTTGTCCATATACATTTGTGTCAAACAATTTACAACCCAGGAAATCATGAAAAATTTATTCAAAATTTGTCTCTTATTATCTGTTATAATTCCACTGGTAAGTCATTCTTCAAATGTAACTCTCCCGGAAAATGATGCTGAAAAAAGAATTGAACTAAAAGGTTATTTGGAAGGTAGCTCAACTACAAAATCCGTTTTTCAAACACCTGTTGAAGCAACAATTAGTTCAAACAGTTTAAATGTTGATTTTTTATCGACACTTGGGGATATTAATGTTGAAGTTATTTCTGTATCAGAAGGTTTAGTTTATACAAACACCGTAAATACGCAAACACAACAGAGCTTGTCAATTAATGTTTCCGATTGGGATTATGGTATGTACGAAATCCGTTTTACAGATTCTGAGGGGAATTATTTGTACGGTACTTTTGAAATAGGTTTGTAGCAATCTTTCGCAATCAAAGGTCTAAATGGATACCGTTTGCTTAAAATATGTGCTCCGTTAAACAACACATTTTGTCAATGAAAATAATATCTCGAAAAAATACTGAATTCTAATATTTGGATCAGATTGTCATGAGAATTGCCAGTTACAAAGGCAGAGAAGTGGTAACACAGTCTGAAATTTTAACTGCCTAAAATCTATAAATTTAAATAATCAATTTATTGTTGGTTATAACTACATTTTAAAATAGAAAATTATGAAGAAATACATTTATTTATTATCATTAATCAGTTTAGTATTTGTTGTATCATGTTCTGACAATGAAGATGAAATAATTCAGGCTGATGTGCAAATGGAGCAATCGGAAAATATTGTTTTGATTCCTGAAGATGGCATTGAACCTGATTCTTTAATAGAAAGTATCGTTGCAAGTAATCCTGATGCGTACGTATTTGAAGATTCACATTCGGAACTATGGACTAATGAGAATTTGAAATCTACAACTACAACTTCGTTATCTGTGGAAGGTTATGATATGAAGCAATATTTAAGTTCGTTTAATACTATGTTTCTATCTGGTTTAAGTTGTGATAGTAGAATAAAGTCCAATATAACCTATTTAGTGAAAAAGTATCGATATAAAAAGTCAATACAGATTCCTAAAGGTGCAACTCTTATTCTTCCGCCTGAATCATATATGGGAACAATGTCTCCCATGGGGTATTTGCCTGGAACAAGTAACTACGGTTATTCCTACGAGTTGATTTCGTCGGGAAACGTATATGATACATATTACTTGATGACAGAAGGTTCTGAGATAGTATATAATATTTATGGGCAACAACTCTTCTCCTTAGATAATCCTGTATATATTCCATGTAAAGTGCAGACTCCTCATGATATTATTTTCAAATATCAATATAGCGTCATTGAGTGGTAATTATATTCACAAAAGACCGAATTGAATAGATTTTGAATGGATTCGTTTAAAATCTATTCATTCAGTTTATTTTTTATGAATAATCAAAACGTTACGTTTAAGTTTAAAATAAAATACCATGAAAAAACTATTAGCCTTATTCCTTTTCATATTTAGCTTGAGCTGCTCAAATGAAGATGAAACGGTTACTCTTGATGTTTCAAGTATCAAACTTATGGATGTAGGTCAGATTACCTACGATTATAGTTTTGATGCTACGTTTGTTGGAGATAGTACATGCGAGTGTAAGATTAGAACAATAAACATAAAAAAGGGCGATACTATTGCGTCATTAGATGCCTTTGTAAAAGGAAGTGAACTATTCATTGATATCATTTCATCCCCCTATGATTTTGATTGTAACCTGGATTCTTGTTTAACGGTACACGATTTATATTTTAATTTGAATTTATTGAATCAAAAAGAATACTATGTTACGCTTTCTATTAATAATGGCATTGTGGAAAATGGTAATCTTCATGAATTCAACTAATGGACAAAATAGAATTGAAAAGTATTATATATTAAGTGAAGGCGACTATTAAAAACTTCTTTTTTTAATACTTGGATATTCTTATTAAAATTCGAAATATATAGACTATACTCGGAAAACATCCATTAAAATAGTATGTGCAAATCAACAAATACCTATATAAAACCAATTGCGATCAAAGTCTAAATAATTAATATTCAATTGCATGAATTTTTTTCTTTTTTAGTTATATCTGAGTAATAAAGGCTTGAAATAAGTAATAGTGAGCATTAGGTTTGAACTGCATATGTACATATTCCTAGTATTTGAGAAAATTTTAACCGCAACGACGCACTTTAACATCATAGATTTTGAAAAAATATTTCAAATACAGTTTAAATTTTTCGGGGAAGAACCAATTTATTTGGTAGGCCTCCCCGGGGATGAGCACACGCATTAATTTGTTCCCGGCCCGGGGAGGCAGGCAGTTTTGAAGACAATCCGTACAAAACGTATCCCCACTACCGGTTTGAGCAAAGATTCTGGGTTTTCATGCCATCTTTAATATATACTTGAGGCTGTTGACAAACAACAATAGCCTCAATGAAGAATTTTGGTTAGAAGCCATACAAGCAAGTAAAGAGTATATTGACTATTACTGTACCGATATTTTGCAGGTAAGCCAGCGCATAAATCCGTATTCTGAACCGCTAATGGTCCACTCAAACATTAATAACGCAGCAGGAACTTTTGCGGGGTATAACCGGCAAATGATATATTTATTCACATATTAGGCAAAAAGAACTTTGAGCTTGATAATTTATCTCGTTTTAATAAGGGAATTAGCCATGTAAACCGTTAAAGAGGTCCTAAAAAGTTATATTTTACCGCTTCATGCAAAGGGTTAAGTGCTACATATTTAATCAATTACTATTTTGACGTCCCATCAAAAAGCTATATGGCGACTATATTTCGTTGTTTGAATGCTTATGATCAGGTACTTTTATCCATGGAGTTTACAAACCAATGACAATGCAACTGAAATTAACCGACTGGTGGTGCTAATTTATATTACCGATCAGAAAATTGCAGGATTATTTTGAAAGTCAATTAGGAGAATGATTTAGCATACATGAAAAATCATAATGAATTTAAAGATAAACAACCCAGCCCTTTTAAAAAGAACCGGGTTGCAGAGTTTTATTATAAACCCGGAGAGGGAAGTTCACGGCTTCCCTTTCCACATAACGTTACAAACGTATGAAAAAATTATTTTTGTTTGCTATGGCTGTAACATGTTTAAGCATTTTTAATGCCTGCGAAAAAAGTGATGAACTGATCGATCAAAGTATCGATGAACAGTTGCTTGATGTAACTAAACCTGATGTTTATTCTGAAAATGGATATCTGGTCGTCAAAAGTTTTGAAATCGCTGATAGTTTAAGATTGATGTTGCAAAACAAATCCCTTGAAGAACAATCCATTTGGGAAAATCAAATGGGACTAAAATCTGCAAAGATGTTTCGAGCTGAAGCGTCAGATAAACTAGCTGGTTTTGAGGATTATGACAATGCTAAAAGATATGCTGAGCATTTAGTCAAAGAAGGTTATTTTAATATGGTGGATTCATCGTTATGTTATCCCTTTTTAGATTATTCATTGGATTGTATCCTAAATAAAGATGGTATTATAAAGATTGGTACTGTAATATATTGTTTTCAAAAGGATGCACAAATTAGTATAATTGATGGAAGTGAGAATACATTAAGCCAGTATTTAAGTAATCCGGAGAACTGCGACACCTCTGTTGTTAAGGTACATGCATACCAAAAATTGAAATCAACAATCCCTACTAATTATGGAGATGTAGTGCCCGGCGTTAGAAAATACTCTGATGGTGGAGGAGTAAGGTGGACACTCTACTTCAAATATGATAAAGCCACCATTGAAGTTCCAAATCCCAATGGAGGTACTCATACGATACAGAATGGCCTTAAATATTATCTATATTTTCATAAAGAGAAAAAAGCGACATTTGGATGGCGCGATTCCAAAGGCTATTTTAGTCATCAACATCTAAGTTATGATTTGGGCGGTAATTATGATCCATATGAAGGAGCTTATTTTCGCCATGATATTGATATGACTCCCGCTCCAGGTTATACACAAATAAATTATTCAGAACTTTCAAATGTATATCTTGAATTAGAACCGTGGAATTTTAATTGGCCGTTAGACCCTATGCCTTCATCCTATCCAGGTACTGCCCCGATCATAAATAACTTTTCTTGCAATGGTAAACTTATATCTCACGATATAATTATAAATTTAACCATTAATTAGATAGCGTTATTGGAAGCTCAATATAGAATTGAGCTTCCTTGCTTAGCAGAGAACAGAAAACAATGAAACAGATTACAATTATTCTAAGCCTGTTATTTGCAGGCTATTTCTCCTTTTCGCAAGAAAAAACAGAGTACGGAATTAGCACCGAAGGCTCGTGGTTTATGCCCCATCGAGAACCGGAATATCGCGGATTGGAAACCAAAAACGGGTTTGGGACCGGGATTGGTGTATATGCCTCGCGATATATTTTCTGGAGGGTTTCTGCCGATATTGGTATTGCTTACCGTTACAAACAAATGCAGCAGCATTATTCGGTATATACAGGTACTAATGACCCTAATGGATATGCAATTAATGCAGAAGGTTGGAACAAACTCCCCATGCACTATGTAGTTGTTCCTATTCATCTAAAAGTGTTATTAAGTAAAAACTTTTTTGTTAAAGGAGGAATAGAATCCACCTGGTTACTGAATTACGAAATTGTAAACGAAAAGCCAGAATTTAACTGGATAGTTGGCTTCGGGAGCCAGAAATATAAGTTGAAATGGTCGGTTAATTACATCAGAGGATTTAAAGAACAGGGATTTCTACATAAAAACATAGAGCCTGAAGGATATTACAAAGGTTCAATAAACAGGAACAACATGCTGCAACTACAGCTTTCATATCCGTTAGGGCAATTAAAGTTTTGATGAAGGGCTTGCAGCTTACGAATTATCTTGAAGTTTGAGTAATGATTGCCTATTTTTCAATCACTTTAACATAGATTTGCGCCTGTTAACAAAGATTGTATTGCGAAATATATTTAGGTTTTATTTCTTGCACTGGTACCAAATAGTGATGCTAAAAAAGTAAATAAAGTACCATTGTAATTTGTGTTTTTGTTGAATACGTGCCTTTTACCATTTTTTAAAATGACCAAACAAAAATTAGCCTTTTTACTATTGTTTTTAAGTACCCTTGTTCAGGTTTCAGCACAAAATAACATAATTATATCCGGTTTTATCCGCGACTCTGTTTCTGTTGAAAACCTATATCATGCTACTATATACGAAACCAGCAATAAACGAGGAACCATAAGTAATGCCTACGGTTTTTATTCTTTAAGTATCCCCGCTGGCCAGGTGCAGTTGCGTGTTTCGTTTGTTGGTTATGAGGAACAAAGACTTCCCTTTTATGCACAAACTGACACTACAATCAACTTTCAGTTAACTACAAAGAATGATTTACAAGAAGTAGTCGTAAAAGCGCAATCGTTAAAACAAAAACCAACTTTTTTCGGGCACGAACAAATCAATATGCAAACGGTTAAGGCGCTGCCTGCCTTTGCCGGAGAACAAGACGTGCTTAAAAGTCTGACTGTTTTACCGGGAGTTCAACAGGGTTATGAAGGAAGTGCCGGGGTATTTGTGCGCGGCGGCAGTCCTGATCAAAACCTGATTCTGCTTGATGGAGTACCCGTTTATAATGCGACCCATTTGTTTGGTTTTGTTTCGGTGTTTACGCCCGAAGCGTTGCAAAGTGTCGATTTTTACAAAGGTGGTTTCCCTGCCCGCTATGGAGGCCGTTTGTCGTCGGTTATTGATGTGCGTATGAAAGAAGGAAATAAAAACCATCCTGAAACCGATCTCACTATTGGTCCGATAACTTCAAAATTTACGCATCAGGGCCCTATAAAACAAGGTAAATCGTCGTATTTAATTTCGGCCCGCCGAACACTGCTCGATTTGTTTGTTACCGGTATCGCTAAAATAAGCCAGGCTTCAAACAACGAGGTCGTTGTGCCCGGATTAAACCTTTACGATCTGAATGCAAAATTTAATTTCGAACTCAACCCTAAAAACCGTTTGTATTTAAGCTTTTATGGAGGAGGTGACCGTTTGTCATCTAATTTTAAAGACAATTATTCATTGGATGAGAGCGAAACCAAACAAAGCACCAAAGTAAAATTGAAATGGGGAAACCAAATTGGCGCGCTACGATGGACGAGCCAGTTGGGCAACAGGCTCTATCTAAATACAAGCCTTTCCAGCGGTTCATTCCGCTATAATATTCACAACAAGTATACTCAATCGGTTAAAAATCAGGATGGAGAAGAAGAGATTTGGTCTGATATTGAGTACAAAACCCGGGTAAACAATAACAAACTACAATTTCTATTCGATTGGTATTTGCCTAAAAATAAAATTCAGTTTGGTACAAGCGCAGAGTTAAATAGCTATCTGCCCGGCGAACAGGAAATTGAGCGTCACGACGGGCAAAATACCCAAAGAGGCAACGGTGAGGTCAACAATAAAGCACTGGCACTTTTTATGGATGATCAGCTTAATATTGGCGATAAACTTACTGTTCAGGGTGGACTTCGGCTTGACTTGTATGATTTGGGAGGAAAATGGTACAGTTATATAACGCCAAGAGCAAATGCAAAATGGGCAGTAAACAATAATCTAAGCCTCTTTTTCTCGTACGATCAAATGGTTCAGCCGCTGCATTTATTAACAAATAGCAGTGTGGGATTACCATCGGATATTTGGGTGCCGGCTACCGAAAATATTAAACCCGAAACCTCACAACAAATCACCTTTGGAAGCTATTTAAAATTTAACGACAAGTTTTCTTATAAGTTCGACTCGTACTACAAAACCATGGATGGCGTAATAAATTACAAAGCCGGAAACAGCTTCATGGATATTTACGACAATTGGGAAGATCTGGTTGAAACCGGTAGTGGCGAAGCCTGGGGTTTCGAAAACTCATGGAATTACAAAACGTCGCGATTAAATGCATGGATAAATTATACACTTTCGTGGAACGAGCGCAAATTTGAAAGCATCAATGAAGGAAAAGCCTTCCCGTTTAAATTTGATCGTCGCCACGACATTAATTTAGGCTTTGTGTATAATTTAACCGATAATATTGAGTGCTCGGCAGTGTGGACCTATCAAACAGGTATGGCAGCTACTATTCCGGTGCAGGATTTTCAGGCAGCAGGACCAATCGACTATACGATTACCGATTTTATTACCAATATTGATATTGAAGACACCCATCGTATTCAATACTTCGATGAATACAACAGCTACCGGCTACCTGCATTTCATCATTTAGACCTTAGTGTTACGTTTAAGAAACAAATGGGAAGTTTTTACCGCGAATGGAAACTGGGAGTGTATAACGCATACGCCCGCCAAAATGCGTATATGTACTATCCACAAACATCGCCCACTGGCGAAACGAAGTATAAACAAGTGTGTATTTTCCCAATAATTCCTTCAATCAGTTACCATATAAAATTTTAAAGCACGACGAATTATGAAGAGGTTTATTTTAAAATTTTTACTCCTGTCGTTTTCGGTGTTTTTGATGTTACCCGCTTGTGTTAAAGACATGGAAATTGATGTGCCAGAAACCAGCAAAGAAGTTGTTGTTACCTGTTTGTTTAGCCCTCAGGACAAATGGGAACTTACACTTTCTGAAACCAAAAATATACAGGAAAACGAGGACATTTATATTGAAGATGCAAACGTGGAAATTATCGCAGAAACCGGAGAAATTATAGCACTTGATTATACGGGTGAAAATGGGGTATATAAAAGTGGTAGCTACCCAGAGATGGGAAAAAGCTATACCCTAAAAGTTAATATTCCAGGATATAACGAAATAACTGCACAGAGTATGGTTCCCGATTTTGTTGAAGTCACTGTTCCTGATTTTGAAATAAAATGGGTAAAATACCTCTACCCCAATAATCTTATGGATTATGATGTTTTCCCGTTGCAGGTAAACTTTGGAGAAACAGTACAAGATGCACGGTTCCTGTTCCGATCCTATTATTTCGATCCAAGTGAAGGATATAAACGGTACATGCTTACCATGGATTCTTTGGAAAAACTTAAAAAGGCGGGGTTGCCGGAAAATGCATACCTCGAATTAGCTGGGCTGGCTGACCTATGGATTATAGATCAGTGGGTTTTTGATCATATCCTCTTCGACCTTGTTTTTTTTGAGGATTCTGATTTAAAGCAGAGATTATCGCATTTATTGTACCAAGACTTAAAACAAAAAACGGTTTCTGCACGTGAGTATGAAGCTTTTGGGAGATCGGTATGTTTTGGAAATGATTATTGGCTGAATAATGTTTCATACGATGTGATGACCACAATTGGAGAGGCAGAAAATGTTACCCATGCAAAATTACTATACGCTAACGCCAATCTTAAATATTCAATGGAGCATAACTATAACCTCAATGAAGAATTTTGGTTAGAAGCCATACAAGCAAGTAAAGATTATATTGACTACTACCGTACCTATATTTTGCAGGTAAGCCAGCGCATAAATCCGTATTCAGAACCGGTAATGGTTCACTCGAACATTAATAACGCAACAGGAATTTTTGCGGGGTATAACCGGCAAATGATATATTTATTTACGTATTAAATCCCACATAATCGACTATACTCGGAAAATATTCATTAAAACAGTATGTGCAAATCAACAAAAAACCTATATGAAACCAATTGTGATCAATGTCTAAATGGTTAATATTCAGCCCTGTGTGTTTTTTTTGGTCTTTTTTAAAAAGTTATATCAGAGTAATAAAGGCTTGCAAGAAGTAATAATAATAATTAGATTCGAAGTACATATTTACATATTCCTAATATTCGAGAAAGTTATAACCGCAACGACGCACTCAAATATCTATAGATTTTGAAAAAATATTTCAAATACAGTTTTAATTTTTCGGGGAAGAATAAATTTATTTGGTAGGCCTCCCCGGGGATGAGCACACGCGTTAATTTGTTCCCGGCCCGGGGAGGCAGGCAGTTTTGAAAACAGCCCGTACAAAACTACCATCCGGGACACACTTTTGCATGTTGGCAGCTGTGAAAGTAGGGGTAATGCCATGAATACAAAATTTTACAGTATGAAGAAGTTTTTAAAAAAATCTCTATTGATCGGTTTCTTTTTAGCTGGTTTTGCAATGATGAGTATGGCTTTTATTTGTGTACCAATAAGTGTTGATTGCGGAGATGGTACAGGAGGATCTGCATATGCTTGTGGAGAATCAACTGCAGAAATTATTCAAAATGCGATGTTAATGGCAGATGACATTTGTGATTAATTAATAGCAACAGCAACATGGGATAGATTAATCTATCCCATGTGTATTTAATCTTTAGACAAAATAATATGAAATCTATTTCTTTTATATTTTTACTCATCACTTTAAATTCATTCGCTCAAGAATTTGTATCTGTAGATTCAGCAAGTATAAATTGTTATTATTTATATGAATTCCAGCAGGATTCATCAGATAATAATTCGATTAAAAGTCAGGAAATGATATTGCAAATCGGCAAGCACACATCAAAATTTACAAGTGAAAGCAAACAATACTTAGACTCATTGCTGATCGTCCACGAAAATGAGTCTGCAGAAGTTGCCGTAGGAAAGATTCTTCCTATGGTAATGGGGGCTGGAATACATGCTTTTTGCAATTATGAAATCTATAAGAATTACCCTCTGTTAGGAAATATTGTAACAACTGGATATATTAACAATAATTATATTAAAACAAGTGAGGAAATCTTGTCTGATTGGGAATTAATTACTGGAAAAGACACAATCATTTCTGGATTAAAATGCAATAAAGCCCAAATAAATTATGCAGGAAGAAAGTTTAAAGCATGGTTTGCACCTGAAATACCGATTCAGGAAGGACCTTATAAATTTAGTGGATTACCTGGCCTGATTATAGATATAAGTGATGCGCAAAAGCAACACCATTTTTCATTAACTCAATTTCAAAAAATAAATGAATCATCAATATACTATTCGAATAAAAACTATATTGACGTATCACCTCCCGATTTTGCAAAAGCTATTCATCTAAGGTCTAAGATAATGTATGACAAGATACTAAATGAGGATGGTATTGTAGCAAAAAACGATGAGAGCAAAGCAAAAATGTTAGCACGACAAAAAGCAAGAAACAATTTTATTGAAAAATATTAAGAAAATACAGGAACCTCAATACCACTATCCATATTCAGAACAGGTAATGGTCTATACAAACATTAAAAACGCAACAGGGATTTTTGCGGGGTATAACCGGCAGATGATATATTTATCGACGTATTAACCCCCGCATAATCGACTATACTCGGAAAATATTCATTAAAACAGTATGTGCAAATCAACAAAAAACCTATATGAAACCAATTGTGATCAATGTCTAAATGATTAATATTCAATCTTGTGTGTTTTTTGGTCTTTTTTAAAAAGTTATATCTGAGTAATAAAGGATTGCAATAAGTAATAATGATAGTTAGATTTGAACTACATATTTACATTTCCTAATATTTGAGACGATTATAAACGAAACGACGCACTTAAATATCTATAGATTTTGGAAAAATATTTCAAATACAGTTTTAATTTTTCGGGGAGGAATAAATTCATTTGATAGGCCTCCCCGGGGATGAGCACACGCATTAATTTGTTCCCGGCCCGGGGAGGCAGGCAGTTTTGATAAACCGCCCGTGCAAAACTACCATCCGGGACGCACTTTTGCAAATTGGCAACTGTGAAAGTGGGGTAAAATGCTGAAGTACATTTAATCTTTTTTAATCATGAAAAAATTAGTAAAGAAGTTTTTAATCGTATGTGCATTTGTTTTCGGAATTGCTTTTGTTAGCCATGCTACAACTTGTTTAACCGTTAGAATTCATTGTGGAGATGGAACAGGAACAAATGGAACGGTTTGTGGCGACGATTATGACGATGCAATAGAAGAGGCAATGGATATGTTTGAAGCCGTTTGTGACTAAATAATTCAATAGTTTGGAGTAGCTCATACTCCAAACTATTTTCCACAAATATTTACAAAAATCATCTCGTTATTATATCGAATGATTTAAGATTAAACAAAACAAGAACCAATGAAAAACTATGTGTTAATAATCATATTATTTTCCTTACAAATTGGCGGTTATTCTCAAGATTACACAGCAATAGACACCGTAAATATGGAATGTACCTACAATTATGAGTTTCAACGCGATTCATCAAGTAAATATTCTATGAAAAGCCAGGAGATGACTTTATTAATTGGGAAAAAAATCTCCAAATTTAGTGCATCACATTCCTTATTTACAGATTCTATCATAAGAGAGCAAACAGGTGAGTTCTCAGCACAAAACTTTAATAAGGTGTGGGCCCAAACTGGAGGAACAATTATATACAAAGAATGCAGGTACAATCTTTATAAAAACCTTGATTGCAAAGGGTGTATAACTCTTACAGCACGGATTAATAGTAAAAATATGAAGGTTATTGACCGACCACAGATAAAGTGGCAATTAATCCCTGGCGATACCAAGGAGATTTTGGGGTATGCATGTCAAAAAGCTAGTGCAAATTTTGCCGGAAGAGATTACGAAGCATGGTTTACAACAGAAATTCCCGTTTCTGATGGGCCATATAAATTTGGAGGTTTACCTGGCCTAATTGTACAACTACACGACTCTGAACTCCAACATCGTTTCCAACTTATAACGGTAATTAAACCTTCAACTCTAAAACCTATATATTTTAAAGAAAAAAAGAATTACATACAGGTGTCAAATAAAGATTATATCAAAGCCTTAAATACTCATTTAGCCTCTCTCTATAATAGGTTTCAAACAGAGGACCAAATTACCTTTGATAACGATGCTAGCAAAGCAAATGCCTTAAATAATATTAAAGCTCAAAACAACTTTATTGAAAAATATTAACTGGTCTTATTGAATTTCAATTATGAGATACATATACGTTTTACTATTATTTTTTTCTTCTGCAATAACTTTTGCACAAGATTATGTGCCTATTGATACAGCCATCTTTTCTTGCTCATATTTTTATGATTTTCAAGAAGACT
>Ga0207831_100089_pt1 | contig 111873 bp, 76 predicted proteins | sample TtanPargueraPR_7_FD_187741 | JGI IMG/M metagenome (GOLD analysis project Ga0207831, IMG submission 187741) | Aerobic enrichment media microbial communities from Bioluminiscent Bay, La Parguera, Puerto Rico - Tt and M1 (2) (SPAdes) | ecosystem: Environmental > Aquatic > Marine > Unclassified ...
GCTGTGTAGATTACAGTACTTGCAGCAATTACAGTTGATAATATTATTTCGACAGCCATAAGTTCAATATTAATTTATCAGTTGTATTAAATACCGAAGAACGTTCAATTCCAAAATTGCCTACAACTTACTTATCTGTTCATATTTTTCAAATCTACCCACCGTATATTGCTGGATATGTTCATGTTTTATGATTTTACAGTTCAAAGTCATTAAGCGGGTTTTTTATGTTTTTTAAACTTTTCATGCTTACATGAGTGTATATTTCGGTAGTTCGCGATGATTTGTGCCCCAAAAGCTCCTGTATATAGCGTAAATCGGTGCCCGACTCCAGTAAATGGGTTGCAATACTGTGCCGCAAACAATGCAAAGTAAAATTATGATTATTCTTCACATTGGTCATGTATTTATCAAAAATATTTTGCAAACTGGTTGCCGAGTAAGGATGTCCCATTAAATTTCCCTCTATTAGCCACGTTTGTGGCTCGTTAATACGAATGTAATTCTGCATCATCTCAGCCAGTTTTTGGGGCAACGGCAATACCCGGTCTTTTTTCCCCTTTCCGTTAAATATGGTAACCGATGCACGCTGAAAATCAATTGCCGAAAGCCTTAAATTAAGCAACTCGCTTCTTCTTAGTCCTAACCCATAAATGCTTGCTAAGGCCAATTTGTGTTTTGGGTTAGCTATTCGGGCAAGCATTTCCTGCACCATCTCCAACGGAATTACTTTTGGCAGTGGCCTGCTTCGGCGGGGGCGTTCAAGCGCATCAACGTTTAACGATTTGGTGGTTAAAAACTCGAAAAATTGTTTCAGGGCGCTTACCGTTTGGTTCTGAAATGTATTGCTTAAACCGTTTTTAATTATAAAATCCGAATTAAATCGGGTAACATCTTCTTTCGTAATATCTTCCGGTGTACGGCTGGCATAATACCCAAAAAATATTTCTAACTGGTGAACGTAAGTTTTTATGGTGTTTGTTGCGTATCGGCGTTGTTCCATCCACGCCTTAAAATGCGCAATTTGTACTTTTACATCAGGCGATAGGCGAACCTTAACGGCATTAAGGTTATAGCCGGGTTTTGCCGGGGCTGCTTCTTGTTGTGGTGGTTTATTCTTGTTTGGCTTTAAAGCCGAATAATCGATCCAGATTTTTCCTCTGAGTTGTTGAAAGAGGTGGTTCAAATCAAAATTTTCCCTGGCAATATACCAGCATCCATGAGTTCGGCTCCAACGCACTGGCAGTGTATTTTTTACCAGCTCGCTAATTTCGCGGTTAAACGCAAATCGTACAAAAACAACCTGCTGTTGGCGGTGTTCTCCTTTTTCGAGTTTTATTTGTGGGCGCGTATTCAAAAGGTGGTAGTTTTTAGTGCTTTAAATGTAACCATTATTTTGAAATGTTAGTGGCCTTAGTGCGTTATTTATTGTTTGTTGTGTCTTGCAACTGTTCTCTTCTAAATCCTGTAATATGCTGACTGGATGTTCTTTCCATTGAGCACGGAGTTGTTTTCACTACCTTGTTTTATGTTTTCACTAAACGTGTCGTTCATTTCGCTGTTTACGAAGTTGTTTTCGTTAATTGCGCCATTGTTTTCGCAATTATCTGTGATAAATTCACCGTAATGGGTGACGATTTCACTACTTACGATGATGTTTTCGCTAACTGTGTTGATGTTTTCGCCACTTACATGATTGTATTCACTGTCCTTTTTTATGTTTTCGTCGCCCTCCGTCATGTTTTCGCCAGTGCCTTTTATTTATTCAGCAATTGGCGCTAAAAAATCCCTCCTCAGTAAGTTTCTTGCTGAAAAGGGATTTATAAAATCACAATATTAATCTACAATTGTGCGTGCGCGCTCGTATTCCGAGTAAAATTCAGTATTGGTATATTTAAACCGGATCATTAGTTTATCGAGTTGGTTTTTTACCAAATCGTTGGCTGTATCAAAAAGCTCTTCAAGCAGTGTCATGGCAGCAAAAGCCTGGTTGCGTACCGTACGCGGCTGGCCTATCAGTGCCTTAAAATCGTCGAGCGAAGTTTCAGTTTCAACAATCATATCTTCTGTTAACCCGTAGTCGGCCAGGTTGGCCAGTTCTTTCCGGGCCTCCTCAATTACCGGAGTAATTCGGGCCTCAACATCTGTCTCTCGTATTTTGGTTAGGTCCGATTTGGTTAAAGCAACTTTTCCGGCCAGCTTTACATTCTCGGTAACCGCTGCGTAGGCCTGTAAAATCCCCGACAGCGTAACAGCTTTTGCAATCAGGTTATTCAAGGTTACAGCTTTATCGGCAGTAACGGCCTTGCTGTTCGACACTGTTTTTTCGTTTACATCGCCAATTCGCTGAATCAGTTCATCAAAATTGTTCTTGGCACTTAGCATAACCGGAATACTACTCCATAAGGTGCTGTTTGCATCTAAAGCACCCTGCGTATTCAGATACATTCTGAACTGGTTTGTTTGGATTTTATTCATTTTTTTAAGTTAAAAAAGGTTGGAATTATGATCTTTCGATCGTTATCGCTGTGTAAGTTACGTTAAATAAAACAGAATTAAATGGTTAATATATAAGCGGTAGTCCTCAGGAAATAAGCGGTAGGTTCTGGCGAATAAACGGTAAGATTAGGTACACAAAAAACTCGGGGGTATAAACTCAAAAATTCCCCGGGGCGAGGGGAGATGTCAGCCCTTATGGTTAACAGACTACCCTTTATACACATCTTTCTATTAGAAATAACAATTTTCTTAGCCCGGGATCTGAAAAAAAATATCCAATATTCAAATCACTGGCACTTTGTGCGTTTTTCGTTCTTCAACATTGGTTATTTGTTATTGAGTATTGAATATTTTTCTTGCTTTTCAAAAATTTATGGTTGTGTATGAAGGGTAGCAGAGTAGGGGAGTGTTGGGTGTCCTCCATTTTTGTCATCAAAAAAAACAGGGGTTGGCCGTAAAGCTCTCTGTAATACAATTGTTTTAAATGGTCAGGAAATTATGGCTTATGTCCCGGAAATATTTAAAAATAGATATTTCAGTTTTAAATTTAGCTATTATTTTGATAATTAGGATTTTATTGCAGACAAAGCACCTTGTTTTATCGGTTTCTTTTTAAATTTGGTAAAATCAATTTCGAAATAACTAAAACCAAACTTTTAAAAATCTTAGAATTATTATGAAAAGTCTAACTCTATTAGCTGTGATTTTCATTGCCATTACTCTTGTATCCTGCACTGAAAATGATCCCAATCCTGTATTAACAATTGAAGGTGGACAGATACAGGGTGTTGAAACCGAAGTAGAAGGAATTGTTGCCTACAAAGGTGTTCCTTTTGCAGCTCCACCGGTTGGTGAATTACGTTGGCGAGAACCACAACCGGTTGTTCCGTGGGAAGGAGTGAAAATTGCGGATACATACGGCGACGCTGCATCACAAACTACCTGGGATCCGGAAAGTTTTTACGGACGTGAATGGCAAGCCAGTGGTACAGCTCCGTTTACAGAAGATTGTCTTTACCTGAATATCTGGACTCCCGCAGCAGGCCAGGTGGATAAAAAATTACCGGTTGCCATGTGGATACATGGTGGTGGTTATCGCGAAGGTTTTGCTTATGAGCCGGAAATGGATGGTGGCGTTGACTATGCTTCAAGAGGTGTTATTCTGGTTCAGGTAACTTATCGTCTCGGAGTACTTGGGTTCTTATCTCACCCGCTGTTATCCGAAGAAAGTGCAAACGGTGTTTCAGGAAATTACGGTGTAATGGACCAGGCTGCAGCATTAAAATGGATTCATGATAATATTGAACAGTTTGGTGGCGATCCGGATGACATTATGATTTTTGGTCAGAGTGCCGGAGGTGGTAGTGTTCAAACTTTATTGGCCTCACCAAAGTCAAAAGATTATGTTGCAAAGGCAATTAGTATGAGTGCCGGTGGATTAGGTGCAGGGAGAAGGCCTGCCTTGCCTTTTGATACCGTTCAGAATAACAACAAAAAAATGTTGGATTATTTTGATATCACAACACTTGATGAAATGCGTTCTCTTTCGTTTGACTCGTTGACTACACTGGTTAACAAATACGGTGCAGAAACTGGTAAACGTGCATTTTTTAGTCCTGTTGTCGATAACTATTTCTTAAATGGCTCGTTTTCAGAGACGGTACTGGCTAATGAAATTCCTGATATTCCATATATGTTTGGATTTACGGCCAATGATATGAATGACATGACTAAAGCAGTAGCCGATTTCTGTTTATTGCGCGAAGAGCAAAGTGATCAGCCAGCTTATGCATATCTTTTCTCACGTCAGCTTCCCGGCGATGAAAGTGGTGCTTTCCACTCATCTGATTTATGGTATGTGTTCCATTCGTTTGAACACAGCTGGCGACCATTTACAACCGGCGATGAAGCATTAAGTTTGCACATGGTGGATTGCTGGACAAACTTTGCCAAATACGGCGATCCTAATGGTAAAGATGGCGGCGAGTGGACTCCATATACAAAAGAAACACCCGAATTTATGGTATTTGATGCTAACGAAACTGATGATATCAGTACAATGACTGATAGCCCTGAATTTTTAGGTGGCGCTTTCCCAAGATAGTTGGAAGTTAAATTCTAAATAAATGAAAGGCCCGGAATTATATTTTCGGGCTTTTTTTCTGAAATAAAGTTTACGCAGAGATCACAAAGTTTTCGCAAAGTACGCAACACAGATTTCACACCTTTGCGAACTTTGCGCTTCTTCTTTCTTTGCGTGAAACAATGTTGATATCCTTTCATTTCGTAAAAAAATAAGGATAAAATACGGTTTTAGCCATTTTGGTTGGTTATAGGATTAATTCTAATCCTTTCAACCGGCAACACCGGCATATCGTCCATATCCTGCAGGGCATTTATCAAACCCATTTTTTGGTACTTGTTGAGGTCGTTAATGGTAATGCGGCAAACCGAAATTTTGTTTTCGGCCAGCAGTCGTGCACGTTGCGTTCCGGGAAGCAGGGGAGTGTCGGGTGTCCACCATTTCTGTCCATCGAAAAAAATGGGGTTGGCCGTAAAACTGTCGGTAATACAATTGTTTTGTACGATCAGGATATCGTCGCAATTGCCGCGCTGCTCGTATAAATGTTGCAGTTGCTGGCGGTTGGTGTATTTACATCCGTATTCAATGCTGTTATCTTCAATCAGGCGGATGCTGTTGATGGAACGATATTGGTGAGGCAGGAACTCGATCTTTTCTACTTGCGCGGCATAAACCACCCGGCAGCGGAAAAGCCCTTCAATGCATGTTTCCGGTATATCAATCAGGTCTTCCAGCTTTAGATTTGGTGCATCCGGAAAGAATTTCATTCGCGCCACATCAAACCGTGCCTGGTGATATTCCAGGTTATAGAGTTTCCCGTCTTTACATTTTATGGTTTCCAGTAGTTGCATAGTTTAAAAAGCTTCGAGCCGCTAGCCACGAGCCACGAGTTTCTCAATCTGTATCAATCTTTTTTCAATCTGTATCAATCTCATTCAATCTCTTTTCAATCTCCCTCAGTCCTTCCTAAAAACCGGAATATAAACCTTCTTCACCAGCTCTTCATATTCGCTTTCGGCATTGCTTAAAAAGGTTATTCCACCGCCACTTTTGTATACCAGTTGTTCATCCTGTGTTTCTATGTAGCGAATCAGCACACAGCTGTCGAGATTGTGCCCATCGAAATAGCCAAAAATGCCGGTGTAAAAACCACGCTCGTAGTTTTCGGCCGCTTTAATAATTTCCACGGTTTTCTTTTTGGGCGCGCCACAAATCGATCCGGCAGGCAACATTTTAAAAATAATATCGCCAATTTGTTCGGTATAGTTTTCGGGCAGATCGCCGCTTATTTTCGAGCTTACCTGCCATAAATCGCGCTGATTGGTTTTTAGTCGCTCCAGGTAACGGAATTTTTCAACGGTTACATTTTCCGCCACCAGGCTCAGGTCGTTTCGTATCAAATCTACAATGGTGTTGTGCTCGGCCAGCTCTTTCGAGTCGTTCAAAATTCGTTCTTTGGCATTCGGTAACGAGGCGTCCATTGTCCCTTTCATCGGGTACGACGAAATCTTCCCGGCATCGATCTGTACAAATCTTTCGGGCGAAAAACATACAAACTCATCCTTTAACAGCACCTTATAACGCGCCTCGCTGTGGTGAAAGATCTCTTCCGGCGTGAGGTTGGTTTTTATCCTTGTTGGCTGCGTGTAATTCAGCAAATACGTATCGCCGTTGTGAATGTGGTGCTGAACAAGATCAAATCCCTTTTTATAATGGCTGAATGAAACCGGCACAGTTTCCCATTGTATTTTTTTTTTTTCGGTTACCGGCCGGGCAAAATTCGATTGCTCATTGGCCTGCCAGCATATTTTATCCGTTTCGTCGGGCCTGAAGAGCTTTGCTGTTGTGGTGTTAAAATCGATCACAAAAACAAAAGGTTCGTTTCTTCGCCCCCTTTCATTCATTTCCGCTATTATCTTTCCGTTCTCTCTCATGCTGCGCTGCAAAAATATTAAAAAGCACGATACTTTCTGTTCCAACTTTGAACCCCGATCATTGAAGGGTTTCCAACTTTATTTCTATTTTTACGTCAAATTCAAGCGAGGGATGGATATTGGGAAAAATTTAAAAGAAATTACAGAAAGTTTGCCTGAGAATGTGCGTTTGGTAGCGGTTTCAAAAACAAAGCCCAACGTAGATATTTTGGAAGCCTACAACGCCGGACATCGGATTTTTGGCGAAAACAAAGTACAGGATTTAACCAAAAAACACGAAGAACTGCCCAAAGATATTGAGTGGCATTTTATCGGGCATCCGCAAACCAATAAGGTAAAATATATTGCTCCGTTTATTTCGCTTATTCACGGTGTCGATTCCATTAAACTCTTAAGAACCATCAATAAAGAGGCCATTAAAAACAATCGGACAATCGATGTGTTGCTTCAGTTTCATATTGCCAAAGAGCTTACCAAGTTTGGTCTGTCGCCTGATGAGGCCGATGTTTTACTGTCGTCAGAGGCATTTAAACAGTTAACAAACGTCCGGATTGTTGGCGTGATGGGAATGGCTACTTACACTGATGACAATGATCAGATACGAAATGAATTTCGCGTGTTAAAAAGTATTTTTAATTCGCTGAAAAATAAATACTTTTCCGATTCCAAATTTTTCACCGAAATTTCAATGGGTATGTCAGGCGATTATCCCGTTGCCGTTGAGGAAGGAAGCACGATGATACGTGTGGGAAGTAAAATTTTTGGAGAACGAAACTATTGAAACAGACAGATTTATTGAAATAAAGCAGCGGGTAAAGGCACAAAATTAGTTGCAACCTTAAGCGCTGTACTGCAAACTATAAACTTTTATTATGGCAAATTTAGAGACTACATACCTCGGACTAAAGCTGAAAAATCCTTTGGTTGCCGCCAGTTCGGGACTAACCAGTTCGGTTGAGAAAATTAAAGAACTTGCCGATTCCGGTATTGGAGCTATTGTGCTGAAATCGATTTTCGAGGAGCAGATAAATAACGAGGTGACCAATATGCTGGCTAAAGACCAGCAGAACGTTGGCTACCCCGAGGCCGAAGATTACATAAAAAATTACATGCGCGACAATACGGTAACCAAACATCTGGAGCTGGTAAAAAAAGCAAAAGAAGCTGTTGATGTGCCGATCATTGCAAGTATAAATTGTGTGTCGTCGAAAGAGTGGACCACTTTTGCCAAAGATTTTGAGGAAGCCGGTGCCGATGCCATCGAACTGAATATTTTCTATTTGCCGACTGACCGTCATGAAAAGCCGGGAATGATCGAACAGCTTTACCTTGATGTTTTGGAGAAGGTAAAAAGCGAAGTGACTATTCCGGTTTCGGTGAAGTTTGGTTTAAACCACAGCAATATTATCGGTATGGCCGACAAGCTAAAGGCCAATGGTGCTGCAGGTGTGGTAATGTTTAACCGTTTTTACGAGCCCGATATCAACCTGGATAAACTGGAGTTGGTAGCCTCAGAAGTGTTTAGTTCTCCATCCGATTTGCGTCGTTCGTTGCGCTGGGTGGGTATTGTTTCATCGTCGGTCAGGCATTTGGATATTGCCGCATCAACCGGAATCCACGATGGCGATGCAGTAATTAAACAATTACTGGCCGGTGCACAGGTGGCACAACTTTGTTCAACATTGTATGTAAACGGTGCAAGTGTAGTTAGCGGAATGCTCGATGATTTAACTGCATTTATGAGAAAGTGGAACTTTAAAAAGATCGATGATTTCAGAGGGCGCCTTTCGTATAAAAACATCCCCGATCCGATGGTTTACGAGCGCTCACAATTCATGAAATATTTCTCGAACAGAAAATAATCTTTTGTAAGATGATAAATATAAAACCGGTATTTCTTGGCGTTCTTTTGTGGTTTCTGGGAAGTACCGGTTTTGTTTTGGGGCAAACCGAAGTGCCGGTAATTAAAAATACCGATACTGATCCCATTGTTTATTGCTCCGACTCGGTTTATGTAGCCCAGGGTATTTTCGTGCAAAATATTCAGATTGATGCCGACGACAAAGGCATGCAGGTATCGATTGTAAACTACGAAAGAGGAGAGGACAAGCTGGGGTACGAGGTTGTCTCTCCTTTGAAGTACAATTGGAATGACTCGAAGGGAACCCTGGAAATAAGTGGTGTGGGTACCGATGAACAATACCGGGAAGCCATATCAAAAGTGTTTTATTTTAATCAGAGTGGAACAAGAAGTGTTGGCACCCGGGAATTTGCAATTGGCTTGCTTGATGCCGATTATTTACCGGCTACAGAACATTTCTACCAGTATATTGCCCAACGTGGAATTAGATGGACAACGGCCAAAGCAGAAGCCGAAAAAATGACTTATTATGGACTTCAGGGCTATTTGGCTACAATTACTTCCAGTGTAGAAAATGATTTTATTTATTCGAAAATTGATGGCGTTGGCTGGATAGGTGGAAGCGATGCCGATAAAGAAGGGGATTGGTACTGGAAAACGGGACCCGAGGCAGGAACGCTTTTCTGGAGGGGCACTTCCAATGGTACCGCATTTGGGTTTGCCTACTGGAATAACGGAGAACCCAATAATGTGCAAAAATCGTGGGGTGACGATGAAGATTATGCACACATGGTTGTTAATCCGGGAGGGAAAGCAAGATCGTGGAATGATCTTTCTGACGAGGGAGATAAAAATAATCCTGAAGGTTACTATTACCCTCAGGGATATGTGGTGGAGTTTGGCGGTATGGAAAATCTTAAATTACAATTGTCGGCTACCGCATATATCGAAGTGCGTGAAAGCAAACGTCCGGAACTGGATTACACCAAAGTGAAAACGCTGTTTTGCGGAACAATGTCGGCTACTGTTGATTTGTTTTTTCAGAATTCTGATCCGCTGGTAGAACTCATTCCTTTGGATTCAGGTGTTACGGTACAAAATCCTTTAACCACAAAGCCAAAAATCACGGTTAAAGATTATGGTCAATATTATTTTCAGTTGAATACAATCGATGAGGCCAGCTGTCCGTACATTGATACGGTAATGTTTGAGTTTCATAACCAACCTCAGGCAATTTTCGATCTCGATGAAAACGAGTGTTACGGTTACAACCTTCAGTTGTCATACTCCGGTGAAAACTTCGAAGAAGCAGAATTTATTTGGTACTATAACGATGCGGAATTTGAATTGGGAATCGGAGTAGATAGTGTTACCATCCCTCTAGGATTTGAAAATATTGACCGTTCGGTGGCCTTAAAAGTTAATGAACAGGGATGTATCGACTCTTCGTTGGCGTTGGAAGTAAAAGTGAAACCGAATATTATCGTATCGGTTGAAAACGAGGAAGGGTGTTCTCCACTAATTGCTGAGTTCTCTGCAAACACCAGTAAACCCGCCGAGTCGTATCTGTGGGATTTTAATGATGAGAGTAATTCTACAGATCAAAATCCAACGCACAAGTTTCTTAATCTGGAAGATGAGCGGAAAACTTTCGATATCAGCCTTACTGTGCTTGATATTAATGGATGTGAAAATACGGCTGTTTATGATACCCTTGTAAAAGTGTATCCCGTTCCAATTGCCGGATTTGATTTTTCTCCGCAGGAAGTGTTGATTACCGCGCCTAAGGTGGAATTTACCAATACCTCTCATGCCGCTTCATTGTATTTATGGGATTTTGGCGACAGCACTTTTTCCTATGAAACTGATCCTGTACACAGTTACAAGGCGATGGGCGTTTACAATATGACGCTTGAGGTAGGTAACAATTTTGGATGTGCCGATACCATCGTAAAACAGGTAAGTGTTGTGTTTGATAAAATAAACCCGCCTACTGCTTTTTCACCCAATGCTACCTTGCAAGATGATCAGGAGTTTAGATTGTATGCCGAAGGCGTTTTAAACGATGGATACAAGCTGTTGATTTTTAACCGCTGGGGCGAACTGGTGTTCGAAACAGACACGCAGGAGCAGGGCTGGGATGGAACAATGAGCAATGGAAACTATGCTCCTTCAGGCGTGTACACCTGGGTGCTGGAATATATCGATTTTATGGGCGGTTCGCACAAACAAAAAGGCAATGTAACCCTGTTGTTCTGATACAATCGATTGCACTAAAATTTGTTAATTTTATTGCCTTTCATCTGCTTTCTTAGTATCTTTTACATTCATCAAATCGTATAAAAAACTGTTGTCCCAAAATTAATTTTTTATACAGTGAAGTACGATTTAACAAGGTGAGTTAACGTGAAAAATACAAGAAAATGATGATGCGTAAATTTAGATTTAGTTCCCAATACGAAAAAGAATATCGTGTGTACAAGGAATATCCGCCGATGAAAAAACAACACAATTTTCACACTGAAGAACATTTTGTTGTGCCATGGGAACTAAACCACGATGAAGAAAAGTTCAGTGCAAAAGCTAAAGCATGGGAATAAGAAGTTTGTTTCTGATTTTTTTTTCTCCTTTGGCTCCAACAAAAAATGTTAGTGACAATTCATGCGATCCATAACTGTAGTTGGAAAGTTCGGACAGGGTATAGTCGAAACTGTACCCAAACTGAAATTTTTCGCGCGCAAAGCCGATTAAGGCAATTATAGCGTCAGGTCGTGTGTCGATGTTATTCCTGAACCAACCACCAAACAAAAATGATTTTTCAATCATATAAATCCCAAGATTAAGCTGCTTAAACGACCCTTGTTGCTGGTAAAGTATATTTGGCGAAAGCGTAAATCGCCTCGACAATAAAGCGTGGTGAAATTTATGCAATCGGGTACCGGCATGTACCGTAATTTTCATCGGAACTTTCCCCTTGTTATCTCCTTCGTGGATCGACTCATCAGGAGTAGTCAAATGATGCAAACTGGCTCCCCAAAATACCTGGCGGTGCTGGCCAACTGCTCCAATGGCAAAATCGGGGTAGGTTTTGTTTCCTTCGTAAAGATTGGCTCCGCCTGAACCCGAAACTTCTCCTGTTAGCTGATCAATCTCTGATGGAAATATCAGACCATTTGTATCGAATTGTTTTCTTACAAGACCTGCATTTAAGCCCAGCGTCATAAAACTTTCCAAACCCAATTGAAGGTGGTAAGAATAGGTTGCGGTTGCAGCACTTGTTGCGATTATATTATTCGGTTCACGATCGTGATAAGCCTGAAATCCAATTCCGGCATTACTTTTTTTCAAAAGGAAATCGTAAGAAAGGGAATAAGTGGTAAACGAGTTACCTTTTTGCGGCCACTGGTTCCGGTAATTGATTACCATTCGGGGGAGTTCCGTGGTTCCTGCAAAAGCCGGATTTAAGTGAAGCGGATTGGCAAAAAACTGTGAATAACCGGGATCCTGAGCAAAAACTGCACATGGCAATACAAGCAATGCAAGTAATAGTTTTTTGAAGTACATTAAGTTTTTCCCGATTAAAATGAGTCGTGAAAATACAAAATCAAATTAATATGAGATCGATTTTAAAATATTTTATGTGAAAGAGTTAGTGTTGTTGTGATTTATCTTTTTGGAGGGGCCCACGGATTGTATTTTGAATGACTAAAAGGCGGAACAATAATATTAAACGAAAGCTCGCACATAAAAGCATTATAATCGGAAGCGCCCGGTATACCCATTCCTGCATTCAGGTTAAAGCGCATAAAATTATGTCGGTATCCAATTGTTCCTCCAAGGGTAGTAATTTGGTTCGTAAAGTCGTTTTGAATGAAAGCCCCCCATGTTTTATCTGTATATTCCGCAAGTAAGCGCAGTCGGGCAATAGTGGCTTCTTCATTGTAAAAAACAACCAGTTCCGGTGACATTTCAAAAGGCTTGGAGTAAAGGTCGCGCACTCTGTTGTCCATCTTTTTCGAAACATATAGCGTATAACCCAACGATGTGGTAGGTTCGATCAAACTATAGGCAACATTTCTGGTGTGCAGAACCGTTGATGTTACCCCAATCTGTAAGGAGTTGTTCGTCCATAAAAAGCCAAACTTGGGTTTGAATATGTAATAGCGAAAAAATGATTCTCCCTGCTGAATAAGTGCATCATTATCGTGGGGGATTACATTGTTAAGAAATGCAACTGCCCAGTGTTTGGTTGCAGCAAGTACATCCGTTCCGGCAGTGAAAAGTATTTTACTGTCGCTAATTTTTATTGGAAACCCCGAATAGTAAAAGCCAAGCGATGTGGTGGTAATGTTTTGTTTACTCAGCATCCCCTGACTGAAATTCAGGGCCACACCTCCCTTTAACTTGTTGGAATAGGCATCCCACGCTGCATAAAAGAGATTATACGTTTCTTCGCTGTTTAGATACGAATACTGATTTCCGGTGCGATACGAACTGTTTTTGTTTAATCCGGCCAGCCCAGGATTTATTTCAATCCGGTTGTCAAAAGGAAGAAGGTAGGTTTCGTTTTGCGCACGACTTGTCCATCCTGAAAATAACAGAATACAACAAACTAATATTTTGGGTGAAATGCGCAAGGTTGTTTAGTGTCAGGTGGATAATTTTAATAACTCTTCCAACATGTAGGCCCGCTTTTCATCAGAGACTTTTAAGGCCCGGGCAATTTTTAATTTTATTGGTTTCATTACTTCTGCCGAAGGAAAATGCTCGAAATTATCGATAACCGTGAAAGCTTCAAAAGCAGTTTCCCAGTTTTCGTTGATCACTAAGTCGACAAAAACTTCAATGTCATTCGAGAAATCAAGACCGTTTTGCCAGCAAACCGTAGCAATATTTTTACGAATTGGCTTAAAATGCTCTTCTTGCAGGGCACTTATAAACACAGGAATCGTTTCTTTATCCTTAACGGTTCCCAATAATTTCTGTATCTGCTTTTCTACTTCCGCTTCGCAGCCGGCTACCATTAATTCAAACAAGATGGGCAGATAATCTTTATTGCCACTTTCTTTAAGTTTGTTAAGTGCAGCCAGTACCTGGTCCTTATCAGCCGAAAAAAGCTGGGTTTTTATTGTCTGGTTAATTTTTGTCATATTCATTGTTCATCTTTCCGAGCAAGCAAATTTAATGTTTAAAATACGCCAAAACAAAGGTGTAGTGTAAATGTTTTCGCATATTCGTTACCTTTGTGCTCCTCATGAAGAAAGTTGACGAATTACGGGAGGCCCATGTAGGGCGTCTTATGCTCAAATATTTCATTCCCGCATTTATTGGAGTTTTCGTAAATGCGTTGTACAATATTGTCGACAGAATCTTTATTGGACAGGGAGTTGGAGCCGAAGCATTGTCGGGTATTTCGGTAATTTTTCCGGTAATGCTTATTATGATGGGCTTTGGTATGCTCATTGGCATTGGTGCCAGCGTTTATGTTTCCATAAATCTTGGGAAAAAGGATATGGAAAGAGCCGAACAAACGCTGGGAACCAGTTTTCTTCTGATGATAGCGGCTTCGGTGTTGATTATGATTGTTACCTATTCGCTGAAAGTACCTATTCTTCGTTCGTTTGGTTCTACCGATGAAACTTTTCAATATGCCAACGATTACCTCGATATTGTTCTTGGCGGTGTGGCTTTTATGGTTATCGGATTTTCGTTAAACAACGTTATTCGCTCCGAAGGAAACGCGCGTGTTGCCATGGTTTCCATGCTGATAAGTTCGGCAACCAATATTATTCTCGATCCCATTTTTATTTTTGGCCTCGACATGGGCGTGAAAGGGGCAGCTTACGCTACCGTAATTTCGATGTTTGTTTTAATGTTGTGGGTGCTGTATCATTTTATTAAAAGTAAACGGGCAGTTATAAGGCTTCGTGTAAAGAATTTGAAAATTGACTGGGGAATTACGCTGGAGATTCTGGCAATTGGTATGGCACCTTTTTCGATGCAAATTGCCGGTAGTTTTGTGCAAGGATTGCTCAATAAAAAGCTGATTGATTTTGGTGGCGACCTGGCTGTTGGTGCCATGGGAATTATCAACTCGGTTCTAACGCTGGTAATTATGGCTATTGTTGCACTGAATATGGCCTCGCAGCCTATTATAGGGTTTAATTACGGTGCCAAATCGGTTCAGCGTATAAAAGATACTTTGAAGATTACCCTTGTTTCTGCCACAATTATTGCCATTGTTTCCTTTGCCTTAATTGAGGCTTTTCCAGGTTTTATTATCCTGGTTTTTAATAACGATAGCGAAGTGTTGTACAATATTGCAACCCGTGGATTACGCCTGGTTATTCTGGCACTGCCCATTGTTGGATTTCAGGTGGTGGCTTCCAACTTTTTTCAGGCAATTGGTAAAGCGGGCCTTTCCATGTTTGCCACTGTTTTTCGCCAGGTAATCATGTTAATTCCGCTCATCTTTATTCTCCCGGGTTTTTTTGATATTGATGGAATCTGGATTAGTTATCCACTTGCTGATACCATGTCGGCAATGGTGGTGGGATTTCTGCTTTACCGCGAGTGGAAACGTTTACCGTTAATAATAGAAAACAGCGATGAAGAAAAGCATTAAACAGATCCTGTTATTAAGCGTTTTGGTGTTTACTTTTTACTGCCTTTTTGTTCATCCTGAACTATTGGGGATCAGCCTTTCAAAAAAGCTGAATTTTCCGTTGGGGAGTTTAATTTCATGGAGTGGTATTGTTGCCTATACACTTCTTCTGCATCTGTTTATAAAACGTCCGTTAAAATCTACATTATCAAAAGTAGGTAAGCAGCTAAGATTTCTTCATTTAGGTCTTGCATTATGTTGGTTGCCCGTGTCTTATTTCATTTCAGGAAACCTTGCTTTTGCATTTCAAAACAAACCCATTGCCTTCAAACTGTGGATTGGCTATACATTGGTTATTCTTCTCTTTCCTTTGTTTTTAATACTGCTAAATCGCTTTGGCAAGTCTGAGAAGTAAATTGAGGTAGAGAGCCACCTCAACAGATGGCTCTTTTATACTAATTTTTCTTTTAAAGCTTCTCCGGTATACGAATTTTTCTTCTTGATCAGATCTTCAGGAGTACCCTCAAAAACAAGATTTCCTCCTTTATCTCCACCTTCCGGACCAAGATCGATAATCCAGTCGGCCGATTTAATTACATCCATATTGTGCTCGATGATCAGTATGGAGTGACCACGCGAAATTAGTGCATTGAACGAATCAAGCAGCTTTCGGATATCGTGGAAATGTAAACCTGTTGTTGGTTCATCGAAAATAAAGAGGGTAGGTGAATCTTTTTCCTTTGCCAGGAACGACGCCAGTTTTACACGCTGGCTTTCACCACCTGAGAGTGTACTCGAAGCCTGTCCCAGTTTTATGTAGCCCAAACCAACATCCTGCAGGGGCTGCAGTCGTTTGGTAATTTTCTTTTCTGTTGAACTTTTACCTTGTTTAAAGAGTTCGATAGCTGCATTTACGGTCAGATTCAGAATGTCATCAACATTCATATCCTTGTATTTTACATCCAGAATATCTTCCTTAAAACGTTTTCCGCCACAGCTTTCGCACAGCAGGTAAACATCGGCCAAAAACTGCATCTCTACTTTAATCGTTCCTTCACCCTGGCATTCGTCGCAACGTCCACCATCAACATTAAACGAAAAGTGAGATGGTTTTAATCCCTGTATTTTTGATGCCTGCTGTTCCGACAGTAATTTCCGTATTTCGTCGTAAGCTTTCAGGTAAGTCACCGGGTTCGATCGCGATGATTTTCCGATAGGATTTTGATCGATGAACTCAATGGCATCGATCATTTTGTAATCTCCTAAAATCGCATCATGATGACCTGTTTTTTCACCGTATCCACCCAGGATTTTAGTCAGGGCAGGAGTGAGGATCTTCGAAATAAGCGATGACTTTCCCGATCCGCTGACCCCGGTAATTACCGTTAAGGTATTCAGCGGAAATTTAACGGTAACATTTTTCAGGTTGTTCTCGCGTGCACCAACAACTTGAATCGAGTTGGTCCATTTCCGGCGTCGTGTTGGAACCGGAATATCTTCAATGCCGGTGAGGTATTTTGTGGTCAGACTTTGCGGATTTTTAACCAGGTCGTCGTGTGTTCCCTGAAAAACAACTTCTCCACCATGTTGTCCGGCCATCGGACCAATATCGATTACCTCGTCGGCAGCTCGAATAATTTCTTCGTCGTGCTCAACTACCAATACTGTATTTCCAATTTTTTGCAGACGTCGTAATACTTTTATCAGTTTTTCGGTGTCGCGCGAATGCAGCCCGATACTCGGTTCATCCAAAATATACAGCGATCCCACCAAACTGCTTCCAAGCGAGGTGGCAAGATTAATTCGCTGCGATTCACCGCCCGATAAAGTTGACGATAAGCGGTTTAGTGTAAGATAACCCAAGCCAACATCATCCAGAAATTCCAGGCGGTTGTTAATTTCGATAAGAATACGTTTCGCAACTGTTTTATCATGATCGCTCAGTTTCATATTCAGGAAGAACTCCTTCAGTTCAGAAACGGGCATTAAAACCAGTTCCTGGAGCGATTTACCGGCAACTTTTACATAGCCGGCTTCTCTTTTCAAACGGCTTCCTTTGCACTCGGGGCAAACCGTTTTTCCGCGGTAACGCGATAACATTACGCGATATTGTATTTTGTAGCTGTCCTCTTCAAGATGTTTGAAAAACTGGTTTAAGCCATCGAAATATTGGTTTCCGGTCCAAATCAGGAATTTTTGCTCCTCACTCAGCTCATAAAATGGCTTGTGTATGGGGAAATTGAATTTCTCGGCTGAATAGATCAACTCATTTTTCCATTGGCTCATTTTTTCACCTTTCCAGCAGGCAATGGCATCCTGGTAAATTGATAGCGACTTATTCGGAATTACGAGGTCCTCGTCAATCCCAATTACTTTTCCGTAGCCTTCGCAGGTAGGGCAGGCGCCAACCGGATTATTGAAGCTGAACATGTGAACCGTTGGCTCTTCAAATTCAATTCCATCGGCTTCAAAACGGTTCGAGAAGGTTTTTGATTCCGTACCGTCCTTTTTATAAATTTTTACCAAACATTCGCCGTGTCCTTCGAAAAAGGCTGTTTGAACCGAGTCGGCCAGGCGGCTTTGGGTATCTTCATCATGTTTAACGGCAGCACGGTCGATAACCAGATTGCAGCTTCCGGTGCAAAATTCATCACTTTCTGCTTTTACCAGCTCGTCGATGCGTTTTATCTCGTCGTTGGTTTCAATGCGCGAAAAACCTTGTTGCATAAGCAGTTCCACTTCCTGCAGCATGGTTCGTCCGTTTTTAGCTGTTAAAGGCGCAACAATAATCAGGCGCGTTCCTTCCTCAAAACTGTTAATGTAGTCCACTACATCGGTAACGCTGTTGCGCGATACTTCCTGCCCCGACACCGGCGAAATGGTTTTTCCGATGCGTGCGTAAAGCAGTTTCAGGTAATCGTAAATTTCGGTTGATGTACCCACTGTTGAGCGCGGATTTCGCGTGTTTACCTTTTGTTCGATGGCAATGGCAGGCGGAATTCCGTTTATAAAGTCAACTTCGGGTTTATTTATTCGGCCCAAAAACTGACGGGCATACGACGACAGGCTTTCTACATAACGGCGTTGACCTTCGGCAAAAAGTGTATCGAAAGCCAGCGAAGACTTACCGGAACCGGAAACTCCGGTAACCACAATAAACTTGTTTCGGGGTATCTTTAAGCTTATATTTTTTAGATTGTGAACCCTCGCGTTCTGAATCTCAATGTATTTAGCGTTTTTGCTATTTGACATATTATTTTTATAAAATTCGATAAAATGTTAGAAAAACTTGCTATTGTCGGTAAAATGTTTCATTTTTGAATCATACAAAATTAGAATAATAGTTTTACTACACTAAAAATTGAACGCCTATAGATAAACTTTACTTTTTGTTTACACATAAATAGAAGGTAATGTTCAGACTCGACAAACTGAACGATAATGAACTCGTTCAACGATTTATTCAAGGCGATCAGGAATCACTTGAGATTTTAATAGTTAGACATAAAAGCAGAGTATACTCGTATATTTTGTTGATTGTCAAGAACCAGGATCTTGCAGAAGATATCTTTCAGGATACGTTTATCAAAGTCATACGCTCGTTAAAACGAGGTAAGTATGTTGAGAATGGTAAATTTGTTTCCTGGGTACTTCGGATTGCGCATAATCTGATTATCGACCACTTCAGGAAGGAAAAACTGCAGGGGACGATTTCAAACGACAGCTCCGATGTTGACATCTTCAATTCACAAAAATTTTCGGAACAGACCATTGAAGACCAAATGGTTTATTCGCAAATTTTGAAAGAAGTAAAGCATCTTGTAAAAGAGTTGCCCGAAGATCAGCAGCAGGTAATTTATATGCGGCATTACATGGGCCTCAGTTTTAAGGAAATAGCCGAGCAAACCGAGGTAAGCATTAACACTGCTTTGGGCCGTATGCGTTATGCATTAATTAACCTGCGAAAACTGGTGGATGAAAAGAAATTAAACCTCACTGCTTTTTAACTATTGTTAACACAATATTAGGTAGCTAAGGGCGTTTTAAGAGTAAATAATTGAAATGCCTATGATGAATTATTCTACCTTATTTTATTGTGTAAACAACATTCAACGTGAAGTTGAAAAACAATCAGCAGAGATGGATTATGAACCATCAGAACGGTCGGTACAGAATATTCTTGATTTCGCACGTTGCTACGAAACAGTAGAAACAGAGGAAACAGGATATGTAGAAATGATTTTAAATTAGAACACGAAAAAGTATTCGGTTGTAAAAAAAATCCTTCGGCTAATTAGCCGAAGGATTTTTTTTGCCTGCTGAAAATCGCAGCAATATATAGCCTAATAATCCTGCCACAAACGACCCGAGTAAAATTCCAATTTTAGCCGAATCAATAAGAACCTCATCCGTAAACGCCAGGTTATTAATAAATAATGACATTGTAAAGCCTAATCCACCAAGAAAAGATACGCCGGCCAAACTCATGAAATTTACATTTTTTGGTAGTTCTGAGAGTTTGAATTTTATTGCCAGGAACGAAACCAGGAATATTCCCACAAATTTTCCAATTATCAGGCTAAGCCCAATGTTACTTGCCAAAACTGTGTTGGTATCGCCCGAAAAACTAAAAACTACTCCGGCATTTGCAAAAGCAAATAATGGTAGAATTATAAAAGCTACCCACCCGTGCAAACTGTGCTCAAGGTATTGAAGTGGAGAAGCTGTTTTTTCTATAAGCTCTTCCATCTCGTCAACTGCATCTAATTGTTTGTGGCTAAGTATTGTTTTGTCTCTGCCTTCCTTTTTGCATTCATCAAGAAATCCGTCAAGTATTTCCTTGCCTTTATCGTAAAAGGTAGTGGTTTTAATGTGTCGCTGAATTGGAATGGTAAGTGCCAGTAATACTCCGGCAATTGTTGCGTGAATACCCGATTTCAGGAACAGAACCCAAACAACAACACCGGCAATAAAGAAGAAATATTTAGAATACAGTTTAAAGCGCGAGAGAATAGCAAGAAGGGCAACGATAGCTAATCCAATAATGATGTTGGCCCAAATTAATTTCGAGCTGTAAAAGAATGCAATTACTAATACAGCGCCCAGGTCATCAATAATGGCAAAAGCCATTAAGAAAATTTTTAAACCAACCGGTACGCGCTTGCCCAGCAAGGTTAAAATACCCAGAGAAAATGCAATATCAGTTGCCATGGGAATTCCCCATCCTTCCATTCCTGCCTTTCCTTGATTTAAGGTAACAAAAAGCAGAGCAGGGAAAACCATTCCGCCAATGGCTGCAACAATGGGTAATGAAGCTTTTTTTAGATCGCTTAATTCTCCTATTAAAACCTCTCGTTTTATTTCAAGTCCAATAACAAAAAAGAAAATGGCCATTAAACCATCGTTAATCCATTTTAATACTGGTTTTGAAAGTTCGAATCCGGGCAGGCTAATTGTTATATAATTTTTCCAGAAGCCCAAAAATGCTTCGCTTAAACCTGAGTTTGCAAGAATTAAAGCTGCAATGGATGCCGAAAATAAAACTATGCTACTTGAAGTCTCAAGCCTTATAAAACGGTTAATAGGATCTTTTATAAAATTCATTCTTATAATTTTTTAGTGGAACGTAAAACCCATTTGTTTGTTTAATGCCTATTCTGAAATTTTGAATATAAAATTTTCACACGGTCGCAAAATATGAAAAAGTCATGTTTCTCTCTGTTTCAGCTCGAACCGTTCACAAATTATTAACAACCTGAATAAGGTTGGGATAATGCAAACTAAGTTTTTAATTATACCATATCTGAATAATTGGTTGCAGTCGAAACAAGAATAATTTATGAAATATTCGGGGTAATTGCAATTGAATTCACGCTTTTATAACTGATGGAATCAGGGAATATAATCAGCAACATTAAACTTTTTAATAATATGATTTAAAACACAATTAGTCCTGTTGTTTTTTAGAAATAAATACAATACTTTAGTGATATCAAAATAATATCAAAATACTAAATAATTAATGTCATGGAAAAACAACATTCAGCTTTATCAGGTTACGTGTTCCTGTTTTTGGAGCTTGTATTAATGGGAGTTATCATTTTTGGTTTTATTGGGGGAATGATCGTTCCGGCAATTCTGCTAATTCCGGTATTTATTCTTGTTGCCATCGGTTTTACCGTGGTCGATCCCAATCAAAGTTGTGTAATGGTTTTGTTTGGAGCTTACAAAGGCACAATTAAAACCAATGGATTTTATTGGGTGAATCCTTTTTATGTACGTAAGAAGATTTCGCTTCGTGCACGAAATTTCGACAGCGAGCCTATTAAGGTGAACGACAAACTGGGTAACCCGATTATGATTGGGTTGGTACTGGTTTGGAAAGTGGAAGAAACTTATCGGGCAGCCTTTGGTGTAGATGAGTTTGAACATTTTGTAGTGGTACAAAGCGAGGCGGCTTTGCGTAAGCTGGCGGGTATGTATCCGTATGATAACATAGAGGATGAGAATGCAAAAGTAACGCTTCGTGATGGAACAGAAGAAGTAAATGATCAGCTTGAGAAAGAAATTATTGAACGCCTCGAAATAGCAGGGATTCATGTTATTGAGGCGCGAATTAACCACATTGCTTATGCTCAGGAAATTGCCCAGGCTATGTTGAAACGCCAGCAAGCTACTGCTATTGTTGCCGCCCGTTACAAAATTGTTGAAGGAGCTGTGAGTATGGTAGAAATGGCACTTGACGAGCTTAGCGAAAAAAGTATTGTTGAGCTGGATGAAGATAAAAAGGCAACAATGGTTAGCAATTTAATGGTTGTATTGTGTGGCGATAAAGATGCAACACCTGTGGTAAATACCGGATCACTTTATCAGTAAACACGATGAAAAAGCTTCTTTTTAAAGAAGAACAAGAGTTTGATAAAAGATGGCTGTGGCTGCTGATGCTGGTTGCTGTGTCGGCCGCTGCCATTCCATTCATTCGGGGCCTCTATTTTCTGACGGCTGAAAATCCGCCCGGCGATACTCCGATGACTACAGGAGGATTGGTTGTGACTGGTGTAACAGTTGTGATAATGGTGGTGATTTTTATTCTGCTGTTTCGTGCAAAACTTAAAACGAAAGTTACTGCCGATAAACTTTCCGTTTGTTTTCCCCCACTGGTGCGAAAATGGAAAGATATCGATCCGTCGGAGATTGAGAAGTATGAGTTACGGCAATACCATCCCAAAAGAGAATATGGTGGCCGCGGCATTAAACGCCGATTGCGAAAGGGGAGTGCCTGGACCGTTGCGGGACGAATCGGATTGCAACTGTATATGAAGAATGGAAAACGATTCCTGATTGGAACACAAAAGCAACAAGCCCTGGAACATGCTATGCAAAAATTGATGGAAAAGGAGGATTAGAATGGCGAAGAAAAAATCGTTTGTATTGCGCGTTAGCCCGGAAATGATGGAGGCTGTTGAAAAATGGGCTGCTGATGATTTCAGAAGTATAAACGGGCAAATTGAATGGATAATACATAAGGCTTTAAAAGATGCACGACGACTAAAAAAAGGTTCAGACGATGGGACGGTATGATCATTTGAAAGCAAAAAAAGAAATAAAGAAGAGTAAACTTAAAATGGTACGGGAAATAATAACCGTAATCGTTATTGCATTGGTTATTAGTGGATTCATTCTTCAGGTAGTAACACAGTTAAAGAAATAGCACTTAGAAAAAAGGTTTAAAACAACGAAAATGGGTAAATATGATTATCTGAAAAAAGGCGATAAAAAAAAGCGTAGGAGCAAATTAACCTCAACTCAAATAAGATTTATAATGGTACTCGCAATCGCAATTATACTTTTTTCGATTCAGTTAGTAATTTATTTGAAAAGCAAATACTGATTAGCTGAAAACAATACAAAAACAGAAAACCATGAAAAAACATTTCAGTTGTCCCAAATGCAGTAGTTGGGAGTACGAAGAAGATACAATCAGAACCACCGGCGGCGGTTTTACACGATTTTTTGATATTCAAAACCGAAAGTTTATCGCTATTTCGTGCAAACGATGTGGTTACACCGAATTGTATAAAGCTGGAAGAGGAAGTACTGCCGGTAGTATTCTCGATTTCCTTACATCATCGTAAATAACAGTTCTGTTGATTTGAATAAAAACGCTCTTGTTTTATCAGGGCTAAAAAGGTAATTCCATTTAATGGTTACCGTTTTTATGCTTGTAAGAATAAGTTGAGCCAGCTTAGCTTTGGGATTTGTTCGATGACTCCCGTTCCACAAGCTGCGTTTTTACGATTAGTGTTTCTGCCTGAAATCCGGTAGTTAACCTTTTGAAAAAAAGTTGAGCAATCTGTTGCCCCATCTCAAAAGTAGGATGCGTTACCGAAGTTAATGCCGGGGTTACCACAACCGAGTGGAACTCATCGGTAAAACCAACTACACCAATATCGTCCGGTATTTTTAATCCTGCTTCCTTAATGGCTTTCATTAAACCAAAAGCAACGGTGTCGTTTATACCATAAGCGGCATCAGGGGGATTGGGTAACTGAAGAAGCCTGTTCATTGCAGTTTTTGCTGATTCAAAAGTCAAATCACAATTTTCCACGAGGTTTTCATCCGGTGTTAAACCACAGGCCTTTATTCCTGCCCAATAGCCGTTCATTCTTTCTTTGGAGATACTGAGGTTCTCCGGTCCTGAAACATAGGCGATTCTCCGGTAACCTTTTGCATAGAAATGCTCTACAATCTTCTGCGATGCATCAGCATTATCAGCTATTACTGCCGGAATTTTGTTGCCGAGGCAAACCCGGTCGAACATTACCAGCGGAATATCTCTGCTAACCAGCTTTTCAAAATGATCGGTGGTATTGGTTTCCCGGCTCATGCAAACTATCAATCCTTCAACTCTGGCTTTCAACAGGTTGTCAATCGATTCCTTTTCTTTTATAATGTTTTCATTCGAACTGGCAATAACAGCAAAGTACCCATTCTCCTTTGCGACACTTTCAATTCCTGAAATGATTGAAGCGTAAAAATGAGTAACCAAATCAGGAACAACAATGCCGATCATTCGTGTTTCCTGTTTTAATAAACCCATTGCCAGTGGGTTAGGGGTGTAGTTTCTTTCTATCGCCAGTTTCTTGACTTTTTCTTTCATCTCCCTGCTAATGTCAGGATGATCTTTTAAAGCTCTGGAAACAGTTGAAATTGAAATATTCAGTTCCCTTGCAAGATCCTTTAACGATATATGTCGGCTTCCCATTATTGCTTAGTAAAATGATAAAAACTCTCTCTTTTTGTCAAAATTAAAAACTTCGTTGTTATGTTTTAGAACATTTTATCATTAATGCAAAGCTTTGCGGAAAGCTTTGCATTAAAATGCAGGTATATTGTGTTTTTACTATACGATAAATTATTCGAAATTTACACTAAATCAAACGACTTATGAAGTATAAAAGATATTGCAAAACAATGATGCTGAAGGATGATCCGCAGCTAATTGAAGAATACAAAAAGGTGCACGCCAAAGGAAACACCTGGCCCGAAATTTCTGAGGGTATGAAAGAGGTGGGAATCATAGATATGGAGATATACCTGTTCAATAACCGCTTATTTATGATTATGGATACCACTCCTGATTTTGACCACGACAGAGCTATGACAGAGTTGGCCGGAAAACCCCGGCAGGCCGAGTGGGAAGCTTTTGTATCACGTTTTCAGGTAAGTAGTGAAAAAGCAACGGCTAATGATAAGTGGCAATTGATGGAGCGGATTTATGAATTGGACCAAAAGAATGAATATGAGGCCATTGACGGGCAGGTTAAAGAAATTGATTAAATGAGTACAACGCGATTATTAGGAAAAACGGGAATAACATGCCCTCAAATTATTTACGGAACCAGTTACCTGGGAAATCTTTACCGTGAACTCTCGGAAGATGAAAAGCTAAACCTTATGCAAGAATGGTTTAATGTGGCAGATGGTAAGGTAATGATCGACAGTGCCGGGAAATATGGTGCCGGGCTTGCGTTGGAAGTTATTGGACAAGGACTGGAAAAACTCGGTGTTGATCCCTCGCAAATTACAATCAGCAATAAACTGGGTTGGTATCGTGTGCAACTAACAAGTGCTGAGCCAACATTCGAGCCGGGAGCCTGGGCAAACCTAAAATATGATGCTGTTCAAAAGATCAGTTACAACGGAATTTTGGAATGCTGGCAACAGGGATGTGAGTTGTTGGGCGGAAAATTCAAGCCAGAGATAGTTTCAGTTCACGACCCCGATGAATATTTAATGGCTGCAACCGACTCCGAAGACCGGCAAAAACGCAAGGACGATATTTTGGGTGCTTACAAAGCTTTATTCGAACTCAAGGAGAAAGGCGAAGTAAGAGCGGTTGGAATTGGCTCAAAAGATTGGCTGGTAATAAAGGAGTTGTATGAAGAGGTGAAATTCGACTGGGTAATGTTTGCCAATAAATTTACCATTTATCATCATCCAAAAGCAATTGTCGATTTTATGATTCAACTGGAAAAGGATGGGGTGGGTATTATAAACTCGGCAATATTTAATGCAGGTTTTTTAACCGGTGGCGACTATTTTGATTACCGCCTTGTTGACCCGAAAGATTCTGCAGACGAGCATCTGTTTGCATGGCGCGAAAAGTTTTTTACCATTTGCCTGAAGCATAATATTGCTCCCGGTGATGCCTGTTTAAAGTTTGCGCTCTCGGCACCTCAGATAGCTGCCGTTGCGTTAAATCCGAGTAAACCGCACCGCATGGCACACAACAAAACGCTTCTGAATCATGAATTTCCTGAAGCATTTTGGGCTGAGCTTAAAAGTGAACAAATTATAGAAGCAGAATATCCTTATTTATAAAACCGAAGGTTATGATTATCGATACACATCATCATTTGTGGAATTACAATCCGGTTGAATTTGATTGGATTGATGATGAAATGGCGACCATCAGAAGGTCTTTTTTACCTGCCGATTTGCAAGCTACGCTGGCTAACACCGAAGTTGAAGGCGTAGTAACCGTGCAGGCACGTCAATCGCTTGAAGAAACGGACTGGCTTTTAAAGCTGGCTTCCGAAAACGACTTTATGAAAGGGGTTGTTGGCTGGGTACCGTTGGCTGGTGAAAATATTCAACAAATTTTAGAAGGATATCAAAGTAACCCGTGGCTAAAAGGTGTCCGGCACGTTGTTCAGGGAGAGCCTGATCCTGAATTCATTTTAGGGAAGGATTTTAATAAGGGAATCTCGTTGTTAAAAAACTATAACCTGGTTTACGATATTCTGATTTTTGAACACCAACTACCCAATACCATACGTTTTGTTGATCAGCACCCTGAACAGCAGTTTGTGGTCGATCATATTGCCAAACCAAAAATCAAAATAAATGAACTGGCTCCCTGGGCAAAAAATATACAAGAGCTGGCGAAGCGCGAAAATGTTTCGTGTAAAATAAGCGGAATGGTTACTGAGGCCGACTACAAATTATGGACAGACGAACAACTCAAACCTTATTTTGATGTGGTGCTTGATGCTTTTGGTCCTTCGGGTTTGCTATTTGGTTCCGACTGGCCGGTGTGTTTGGTGGCAACAGACTATTCCAACTGGCTGGATTTAGTAAAAAAAACGATTTCGAAGTTTACAAAAGAGGAACAGGAAATGATCCTCTGTAAAAATGCAAAAAGGATTTACAATATTTAATTTCAGTAAAACAGATGAAAGCAATAGAAATAACAACTCCCGGAGAGGTAAAGATTGTAGAACGGGAAATGCCGCAGATAGGCAAAGGAGATGTTCTTCTTAAAATTAAATACGTTGGGTTTTGCGGCTCCGATTTGAGTACATATCTCGGGAAAAATCCAATGGTACAGTATCCGCGTATTCCGGGGCACGAAATATCGGCAGTCATTGAAAAAACCGGAGATGAAGTGCCTGAAGGATTTCAGAAAGGACAAAATGTAACGGTTGTTCCTTACACTAATTGCGGACAATGCACCTCGTGTAAACAAAAACGTTTTAATGCCTGCCGTTACAACGAAACACTGGGAGTTCAACGCGATGGTGCAATGGCTGAATATATTGCTGTTCCGTGGCAAAAAGTGCTAAAAGATGAGGCCTTGTCGGATGTTCAGCTGGCTTTGGTAGAGCCGCTAACCGTTGGATTTCATGCCATCGATAATGGAAAAGTAACCGACATTGATACTGTGGTTGTATTTGGTTGCGGGATGATTGGAAGTGGAGCAATTGTACGTGCAAAATTGCGCGGTGCAACCGTAATTGCTGTAGATATTGACGATGTGAAACTAAAAATAGCACAACAATTGGGTGCCGATTTCATCATTAATTCGAAAGAGAAGGATTTACACCAGGAGCTGCTGGAAATTACAAATGAGGATGGACCAAATGTAGTTATTGAAGCCGCCGGAAACCCGGTTACATACCGGGCCGCAATTGAAGAAGTTGCTTTTGCAGGCCGGGTAGTTTGTATTGGTTATGCGGGAACCGAGGTAGCGTTTTCAACCAAACTTTGGGTGCAGAAAGAACTGGAAATAATGGGGTCGCGTAATGCAAATCCATCCGATTTTGAAGCGGTTATAAAGTACTTGAAAAGCAGTCCGGTTGACGAAAGCATTTTGATTTCGAAAACAGTAAGCCCTGAAGAAGCGCCGGTAGCTATGAAAGAATGGTCGGAAGCACCCGGAAAAATAATGAAGATATTGGTTCAGTTCTAAATGGATGCTATAATGTAGTCAGCATAGATTGAAACTCAAAATGTATTATTGATTATATAGCGCCACAGGATAATGCCAATCGTTCGGATGTGCGCTGGTTTGCCCTTTCAAATTTGGAGAAAGGAAGCTTAAAAGTCACAGGTTTGCAAGCGCTTAGTTTCCGGGCTTGGCCTTATACCGAAGAGGATTTTGAAAAGGCACAACATCCCTATGAATTGCCTTAACGCGATTTTATCAATCTGAATATCGACCTGAATATTCATGGAGTAGGGGGTAACAATTCGTGGGGAGCCCGAACCCTGGATAAATACACCATTGATGGAAATCAAGCGTATAAATACGGCTTTATTCTGGAATATGATGCTAAATAAACAACTGCCTGGAATGTGACAATTAAAATCTTTCTAAGTTTATTAGAGAGATTTTGATTGTCAACATGAAGGAAAAAATCGGGAAAAGTACTGGGGCTGAAGTTTTTTGAATCCATATAACATATTCCAGATCGCTTTCGAAGTTTTTGAATTTCTTGCTTTGTTTATCTTGCTATTTAGGCAATTAATTAAAGTTTGTAAAAGCTATTACGCTGCAATAAAAGGCGATATATTAACAAGTTTTTTTTCCATCAATATCCTTGAAGTCGACCTCGTATTTCTTTTCGTTATTAAGCTCAATTGTTGCTCCAAGTGGCGACATCGTTGCCGTTATTTCATTGATTTGGAAGTTTTTAATTGGCGATAGTTCTTCTGTTGTCCATTCGGTATCATCAGTTTTATGAAGAAGTGCGGTTATCATCAGCTCCATTGGAGGGTTTTTCTGCATACGTTTTTTATAAGCAAAAATTACAGAACTTTCATCGGCTTCGGCATTTCGGTTATTATGCGTCATGCAGTCCAGTTTGTCCCAGCCATAGTAACTGATAAGAGCCACCTGCCGACCCTCTATTTTTGCTGTAATAATTTGGTTGCCATTCAATTCAAATGATTTTATCTCCGCTTTTTTACCGGCAAGGTGAGGAAGTCCAAAATGGCCCAAAGTTAGTTCGTATTCGAAAGCCAAACGTGATCTGTCAACCCGGATAACTCCACCTGGTATGGTTATATCGGCCAGGTCGATTATATACCCAACGCCATTGTTAGGAGGACGACGCATAATAGCCTGACGGTATAGAATATCGTTTTCCACACCATTAAATAGCATATTCTGCGAGGTGGTGTATCGTTGGTTCTCTTCCGAATCATTATCGACCGTTAAACCGGTCAAATAAAAGTTTACATCATCGCCTCTGAGGTCTCTGGGATCCTGGCTACGGAAACTGTATTCCATTGATGTTCCGCCCAGCGGATTTTGATCCTCCCAGGGGAAATGTGTATTGTAAGTTAGTTTTGAATAATTGGGATCATCGTAATAAACTTTTCCCGGAATAATCTCCGAAGTTCCTGTTTTTCCATGATTTACCAGCATCAGGCCGGGGTGCTTAAGAACCACTTTGTTTGAGTCTTCGCCCAATGTCTCCCACATTCCTTCGTTTTCGGTTGCTGTCCAAAATGGCGAATCTTCAGGCAACGCCAAACAAATGAACGGTAAGAACATAAGAAACGGACTGCCAGAGCAGCTGTAGTTTTGAACCATGTACTCCTTCTGACCATAAAAGCCTAAACTTGGAACATCGTTGCAAAAGAATTCTTCGCGGCTAACAAACTGTAATAACGAACCGGAACATAATCGTCTGGCCCATCCGGCATCAAGTTCGGTTTGTTCTTTTAACATAAAGGCTACAGGGAAAGCTCCAGAAACCCAGGTTCGATAACAAATGCTTCTCGACCACATATTTATATATCCGTTACGCCCAAAGAAACTGGTAATACATTTCATGAGTTTTTTAGCCGATTCTTCTATTATAGAACCAATTTCAGGGTAAAAATCATCGCCAAAAGTTCTGTTCCAAATAGTTGTATACACAATGAACAGGCTAATGGAATAGTAATTATAGGTTTGTTCGAGGTACCAACCGTCGCCTGAGTGATAAGAAGCTACCCAAAGCAAATGGCTTTTAAGCAGGTCATCATCAATAGGGTAGCCATGTTTTTTTAAGAAAGAGAGTGTTACGATATTAAAGATTCGCCAGTTGTTTTGCGTGGTTCTGTGGTGGGCCCATTTCGTAATGCATTCAAGCATATCGTTTTTTTCCGATTCGCTGTAAAGCGACCAAACCGTATCGGGTAAAAGCAAAAGGGTTTTAAATAAACCGCCAAATTCGCAGGTAAACTGATAATTTGAATCGGGTAAATCCTCGGGAAGTGGCAGAGAGTTTGAATTTCCGGGAGTAAAAGTACGGTAAAAATGCAGCTTATAATAATCGCGCAGTTTTATGTTATTGATTTTAACTTCAGGATCCACATGGATTAATGGCCCTGCTAATGTGAAAGTTCTTTCCAGTGCTTCAAATTCGGCCGAACGATACCGCCAGTCCGGCGCATTGGGTTGGGGATATGTCTTACCGGGGATTATTGGAAAAGTTAGCGGTGTTTCTATCGAATCAACATATTTGAAAGCACGGGTTAGCATATATTTGGCTAACTCGATGTAATGCTCTCTGGTCATTCCTGTATGTGGACTTTGTGTGAAATTTGGATTTTCTACTTTAAAGGCGTTAGTCATCGAGAGTGATTTTAACTTTTATGAGTTTTAATTTTTTTATCCTCTTGATTAGATATTCATTTTCTTGAATACAAATTAGAGTTTTGCATATGCGGCGATAATAGCTCAACAGAGCATATTGTAAATGGTTTTGATTAACCTAATTACAATAAGTTAATTCTTTCACTAATTAATTTAAGTAAGGAAAATAGTTCCTTTTATGATAGCTATTAAACAAGTAATAAATGAACTCTTCTTCTTTTTGATGTAAACAGACCGTTTTTGTTTTTTCAAAATGGTACTACAAATCAATTGGTGAGTCGTCACATTTCAAATCGCCCAGAACATACTGTGCTCCGTCCAAGTAGAATTTAAGTAAACGTTCATCCTCGAAGCTTTGTGCATTATGCGATGGTGATACATAAAACACACGGCCTTTCCCATGTTTTTTTATCCACGAAACAAAGCGGATGTTATCTTCTATAGGTTTTCTTTTTCCTTCAAGTTTGTCGGTATCCATATACAGAAGAGGTTTGAAGTTCTTCTGATCGTATGCTTTATTGAATAAGTACGGCTCATCAACATGTACAAATGGTTTTCCTTCAAAGGCTTTTGCCAGCGGATGATTTGGGTCGCACAATTCTAAACTGATTTCTTGTTGTCGGGGGTGGTAATCAAAGCTACCTCCAACCATCTCGCTAAAGGGCATTGAGTTGTTTTGCATAACAATGGCACCATGGGTTACCATTAAACCACCACCTTTTTTTACAAAGTTGATCAGGTTGGCTTCCAATTCTGCTGCCTTTGCTTTCTTTTCTTCATCGTCCATACTTGTGTCTATATCCAGACAATCCAGGATAAGATCGCGTCGCGGACCAATTGAACAGGCGCTGTTTAAAACAACCGCATCGTAGTTTTGCAGGTTATTTTTCTCAAAACAAAACACATCTTTGGTTATTCTTACTTCGTAAGCACCGGTTTTTTGTCCCAGAACTTTAATAACCTGGCTGGTATGTGGAATAACCCAGTGGTCGAAACCGGTAAACCGGTCGAATATTAATATCTTCCTTGTTTTTTGAGGTTGTACTTCGGCTTTAGCCGGAGCAATTTTCTCGATTTTCTGCACCCATTCGGGAGTACATTTAAACTGTTCGATTTGTGCTTTTACTGAAATAACGGAAATCAGTAACACAACTGTTAATAATATTCTGGTCATTTTGTTTCTGAAATTTATGGTCTACGCCTACATTAAAATTATATGTTTTCCCCCGGTATTAATACCGGGGGAAGTTATTTCGGTCAATAGAGAACTTTTCCCTTTTATAGTTTCTGCTATTTATCGTTTGATATAATCGGTTCCGTACGGATAACGTTGTGGACGACTTAACATTGAATTAGCCAGATCGTTGTTTTTAAAACGTTCTACAGCAGGATCCCATTCAAGTACTCCCGGAATTTGCATCGCGATATCGCTTATCAAACAGATGGTACAAGTGCGGTGACTAATTTCTGCAGGAGAAATTGGAGCTTTACGCGATTGGATACAGTCTAACCAGTTTCCGTGTTGTTCATGACTAACATAAAGTTTGGTTTCGTCGTCGCCAATTACCGATTTTAAAATATCTTCGCTACTGGCATCCAGGGCTTTTGTAGAACCTGCCGGAATCGGATCAGATGGTGTTGCGCGGTAAGCACCACGGGTTACAAAAACCCATCCATCTTCGCCTTCAAAACGAATACCATTCGGATAACCACCGCTGGTAAATACCGTTGCTCCGTTTGCGTATTCCTGTTTAACCATAAAATCACCATGAACATTCCAGTCGCCCGATTTTGGGAATTGTGCAACAGCTTCAACCGAAATAGGTCCGGTATATTCGGTATCCATACCCCATGCTGCAATATCATAGTGGTGTTGGCCCCAACCGGTAATCATTCCGGCACCATAACTTCGGTTGCGTAACCATCCCGGACGGCTGTAATCGTGTTGCGGATGAACCATTTTTTCTTTGTATTCCACTTCAGGAGTTGAGCCCAACCACATATCGAAATTGAATGTTGAAGGAACCGGGCTTGTTTCGAAAACCGGGCCGCCGGGATCACCGGGAAGACCAATTTTTACGGTGTGAATTTTTCCAATTCGACCGTTACGTACCAGTTCGGCTGCACGAAGGAATTGTGAAGAGGAACGCTGCTGGGTACCTACCTGGAGAACAGTTCCCTGGCGGTTAACGATGTCGCTCAATAAACGGCCTTCTGACACGGTTAACGATGTTGGTTTCTGCAGGTAAATATCTTTACCGGCTAATGCTGCTTCAATGGCAGGTTGCGAGTGCCAGTGGTCTGGGGTACTAATTACAACCGCGTCAATATCTTTATCAGCCAGCATGTCTTTGTAATCGGCATACATTTTAACTTCAACACTGGTTCCTTTTTTCTTGTAGTAGTCTTCCACCAGTTTTTTCCCTTTTTCCATACGGATGCTGTCTAAGTCTGAAACAGCAACCATACGGGCAACATCGTGTTGCATGGTGCCCGGCATATCGTGGGTTACTGCAATACGTCCGCAGCCAATCTGACCTATATTGATTTTGTTACTGGGGGCTGATGCGCCAAAAACAGAGGAAGGTACAATTGTTGGTATTACCATCGCACCGGCTGTTGTAGTTGCCGCATTTCTTAAAAATACTCTTCGTTTCATATTTAAGTTTTATTGGTTATAGTAATGTGACTAATTTAAGTTGGTTTTTGGAATACTGGCAAAACTATTCCAGTATTTTTCTGCTGTTTCGGCATCAAGCTCACCGTCAAAAATTAGCATACGGTATTTTAAGGTATACGTTTGCTTTGGCTTCAGTTGCCAATTATCATGGCGTATCGGGACGAACTCGAAATACATATCACCGCGTCCGCCATTAGCATCAAGTGGCCAAACACGCATTGGCTCCGGATGCATTCTATTCGAAGGATGGCTCATAAAAAGTATCCCGGAACGGCCTTCATCAACATCAGACTGGCCTTCTACCAAACACCAGCGGGCATATGAACCATCTGCATCAACTCTTGTTTTTCCATCAGATGTGAGAACAGTACAATTGTCTTTGTGCCAGCTTTCTGTTGCGCGGAAACCAATTCCTCCGCCATAGCGATAAGCATCAAGCATAATTCCGTTTTTTAGCGGACTGTTTAGCGAGGTGGTGTAGTCAACCATCCAAACATCTTCGCCAATATTCCAGGCGCGTACATCCAGAATTTCATTCATGGCAATTTGGTCTTCGCCACGAGCTCCAAAATCAATATGTTGTTGTAAAGCTTTGAAACCGCTATATATTGCTCCTTCTGATTCTGACAGAAAACCGGCAAACTTAACCGTTCCCTGTCCTTCTTTCAGGTTCCAAAAATCAACAGATCTGTCATCTATGTGCGTTTTGGTCCATGGCCCCCATATGCCGTAATGGTGGTAATGATCGGGCGCCTGAATACGCGTAAGGACTTTTCCTCCGGGTGAGCTTAATGGATGGATGTAGCCTGAGCGTTTATAGAGCGGATCAATACCTTCAGGAGGGAAAGTAACGGCATGTCTGTATTTCAGTATGAGATTTTCGCCTTTTTGCAAACTGAGATCTTTGTGATCACGTTTTAATGTTATACTGGTATTTGTGTTTGCCGGCTTCTCTTCTGCTTTTAACAGAAATTCCCGAACAGTTCCTTTTTTAGTTTCTCCTTTTAGCAAAAACCAAAGACGCGCCGAATGTCCTGTTTCAATCTGGCAGGGAATAGGATTTTCTTTTCCATCAATTACTTCATACAGTACGAGTGAATTATTATCGGTGTTGTAATTTATACCGTTTAAAGAAAAAGATACCGGAGTGTTTAAACAGTCTTCCGAAAATTCGATGCTGAATTCGGTAATCGGTTGGGCAAATAATGTTTGAGACAGCAGAAGGAGTGTACTAAGTAATACCGTTTTCATCGCAGTTGGTTTTGTTAGTAAATAAAAAATTGAATAAACTATTAAGCCCGTTGTATTCAGCTTCTTACGAAATTAACTCTTCGGGCCTAACTTTTAAATAGATCGTCATAAATGCAAATTTAAGTTCTGTTTAACGAAGAAAACTTTGCATTGTGAGGGCAAATAAAGCTGCTTAAATATATTTGTGAGGTATTTATATTGCCAATTGATGGCAAAGAGTAACATCGTTTATTAGTCATAAGTTAGGTTCTAAGTTCTAGCAGTAAATCTACATTTTTTTATGATTTGGATATAGTACTACATTTGCAAGTATTTGTATTTGTTTTGCAATTTTGTATTTTTAGCGTCAATCTAACGGTCAGACTATGAAATTGATGCACGAACAAATTGATTTTCCCGGAAAATCAGTTGTTAAAGTAAAAGTTCAGGAAAAAGAAAATTTTACATATCCCTGGCATTTTCATTCGGAGTATGAAATTGTCTACGTGTTGGAAGGAATAGGGACACGCTTTGTTGCCGATAGTATTGAAGAATTTTCGTCGGGTGATTTTGTGTTAATGGCCAGTAATTTACCTCATTTCTGGAAAGCTGACACGTCTCCTTATAAAGAAGATTCTACCCAACGATTAAAGTATATTGTTATACAATTTCCGAACGAGTTTTTTCGCGAGGCCATGACCGATTATCCGGAGTTTTACAAGATTAAAGAGCTTTTAAAAAGGTCGGGCAGGGGAATAAGCTTTACAAAGCAGTTTGCCGAAAAAGCCCGTAAGAAAGTAATGAAAGTCGTTCGTTCTGATGGTTTTGACCGCTTATCATACATGCTTCAGTTGTTACAGTTTATGGCAAAGTCAAATGAGTATCGTTTATTGGCCGGGGAGTATTATCAGTTGGAGAAGCACGATTTTACCAGTAACCGATTAACTAAAGTTATGCACTACCTGAATACGAACTACCTGAAGAAAGTTGAATTAAAAGATGTAGCGTCCGTTGCCAATATGCACCCATCGGCGTTTTGTCGGTATTTTAAGGAGAGTTCAGGAAAGTCGCTCTCCGAATTTGTCAACGAAATACGAATTGGATACGCCTGTAGATTGCTTTTAGAGGGAAAAATGACAGTGTCGCAGATTTGTTTTGACAGTGGATTTAATAATTTATCGAATTTTAACCGTGCCTTTAAAAAGAATACCGGTTATACACCTACTTCATATTTTGAGAAATTTCAACGCAAATAGATTTCTATAAAAAAATCAAATTTAAAAGAGAGGCTGTATGTCTGAATATAAGGCCTTTTTAACGTGCACCTAATCGGTTATATTAAGCGGATTATACGGGTGAGCCCTTAACAGGATGTATTTAGAAATGGAAGAACAAAAAAGCCTGTAAATTATTGAATTTACAGGCTTTTGTTTGGTCGGGATACCAGGATTCGAACCTGATCCCATTAATGCCTTTATATCAGTGATTTACTGCGGTCTGTTTTTTATGGGTCACCGTTTAGTTCACATTTAAAGAACTTTACATGTTTGGATTAAAAATAGAAAATTTCTGGTAGAAAATCAATGTGGTCTCGATTTAGTCTCCTTTAATTTAAGTCTTATTAGTTTAAAATGTGCGCCGGACTTAGACTATGAAGTGATTCTTGTTGAGTATATGGTGAAAAAGTTTAATTTAGCTGTGGAAGGTGCCCAGTTAGGGTATAAAATGCTTACTACTTTTTTGTCTTCATCTGAACTTTTTTTACTGTTGCTCTTGCAAGAGGTAATAGCAAATGCCAAACTCGCTAACACAATCAGACTTACTATTTTTTTTAATTTCACAACTATTGTTTTTAAAATTACTATCTAATTTTTCGAGTGAACATATAAATATAAAAACTATGTTGGAATAACTATTTTTTACAGGATATATAAATCGGTGTTATTGTATTCTTCCTCTAAAAATAATATCCTATATTTATATTAAAACGTTAACGCCACTTGGGATCTTCAACACCCGATCAAAGACCTTAACCAAATGTATTGGAAAGCCACGGCTGGTTTTTACTCTTCGTTTAATCAGTTTACGTAAAAACGATTCAGGAATTTACTGGGCAGACTACAAATTATCTAGAAAATTGTATTCTAATTTTGCAAAATGCAATCGATCGCATAAGTTTGTATCAAACTAAATAAGCATGTATAAAACGATAATTATTCTATTAGCCACTGTTCTTCTTAGTGGAACATCAGAGGCCCAAAAATCAGGTAACGAGAAGCTTTTTAAAGATCGTTACATAAAGAAGACCATGAATAAGGCTTTAGCCTGGCAACTGGATCATCCAAAACACGAGTTGTACGACTGGACCAACGGTGCATTTTATGCCGGAGTGTTTGCAGCCTTCGAAACAACCGGTTCGAAAAAGATATGGAAGGCCATGTACGAAATGGGAGAGGCCAACGAGTGGAAACCGGGTCCACGTTTACATCATGCCGACGACCATGTGATTTGCCAGACTTACATTGATATGTACCGGGTGTCGGGTGAAAAAAAAATGATTGAACCCTTCATTGCAACCATGGATAAATTTATGGAAACACCTTACGAAGCCGAAGGTATTTTCGAAAAAACATGGTGGTGGTGTGACGCACTATTTATGGCACCTCCGGCATTTGTGAAGTTGGGAATGACTTTAGACGACGATAAATACCTAGAATTGACAGATAAACTGTGGAAAGAAACATACGATCAGCTATGGGACAAAGAATACCATTTGTATGCACGTGATATGAGCTATAAATGGAACGAACCCGGAATTGAAGAAAGGCACGAAGCCAATGGCAAGAAAATTTTCTGGTCGCGAGGAAACGGCTGGGTAATGGGTGGTTTGGTGCGTGTGTTATCTGAATTGCCCGAAGATTATCCGAACCGCGATTTTTATATTCAGAATTATAAAGAAATGGCGGCAAAAATTGTTTCGCTGCAACAGGAAGACGGATTGTGGCGTGCCAGTTTGCTTGATCCGGAATCGTTTCCCGGAGGAGAAGCCAGTGGTTCAGGATTTTACTGCTATGCTTTAGCCTGGGGGATAAATACCGGAATCCTGGATAAAGAAACTTATATGCCGGCAGTTGAAAAAGCGTGGGTAGGTTTGAATGGACTTATTCAGCCCGACGGACATGTTGGTTGGTGTCAGCCGATTGGTGCCGATCCGAGAAAAAACTTTAATTCCGAAAGTTGGGAGGTTTATGGTACAGGTGCCTTTTTACTTGCCGGTAGCGAGGTAATTAAACTTGATCGGTAAGTAACTGATATAAGGATGAGAGTTGTTCACGGACCTTACCTTTGGGGTCTAGCCATCTTACTATCCGCTAGTTAACAACAAGACAATATTGTATGCCGGCAGCTATGGAATGAATTCAACTCAATACTAGACGTTATGGCTCGATGTAATATTTAATGTTACAGTCAAGGTATTTGGTGCTTAGAAAAGAAGAGTAATAGGTATTAAAATATTATAGGTTTTACGTATAGAGAAAGTGTCTCAAATTCTTTTTGGTGTAATAATGAAACTGTTCTTCTGTGAAGATTTAAACGGAAATAAAGTTTATTTTGTGAAAAACTGATCTTGATTTTAAGATCGGCAAATATAAAATGTTATTGGATAAGAACTTTATTTTGAATCTGGTATCGTTTTGAATCTTACGTAAAAGATTCTACATAGGCGCGTTTTGTAGTTCTTTCTAAAATTGCTGGTAAAGTTTTGTTCTCCACCTTTCAGTTGTAATAGTAATTTGTATGTTTTATTTTCCGTATTTTGTCTTGATCGGATTTTATTTAAACGAATAAAAGCAAATTAATATGCTTAAGCGGGAATTTCTCTTATTCATTATTCTAATTGCACTACTTAGTTTTCAACATGCACGTGCCCAATTCACAATTGCAGATCAAAGGCGTGTTACCTCCATTGTTTACGATATTCAAAATTCGGCACTGGATTCGATTGTTGCTCATTTGTTAGCCAAAGATATAGAGGCTGTAACTAATCGGCGACCCCAGATATATACTACACTGGATGGTATTGAAGGGAATGTAATTGTAATTGGCGATGTCTCTTCTGACTTAATTAATAGATATTTTGATACTACCCGGCTGATTGGTAAGTGGGAAACGTATGGGCGTGTATTTATTGACGCTCCCGCTGAAAGAATTGATAAGGCGATGTTTATAGTTGGCAGCGATCCGAGAGGCGCTGCTTACGGAGTTTTTGACTTATCCGAACAAATTGGGGTGTCGCCCTGGTACTGGTGGGCAGATGTGCCAATCAAAAAAAAGGAAATATTATTGGTAAATAGTACAGATACACTCTCCGGCACTCCTTCAGTTAAGTATAGGGGCATCTTTATCAATGATGAAGGCTGGGGACTTGAACCCTGGGCATCTAAAACCTTTGAACCGGAGGTTGGCAACATGGGACCAAAAACCTACGCCAGGATATTTGAGCTGTTGCTTCGCCTGAAAGGAAATGCCGTATGGCCAGGGATGCATCCGAACACACGCCCTTTCTTCAATGTGCCTGGAAATGCAGAAAAGGCCGATCAATGGGAAATTGAGGTGGGGACATCGCATGCCGAGCCCATGCTCCGAAACAATGTAGGAGAATGGAATAGCCAGACAAGGGGTAGTTTTAATTACCAAAGCAATGCTTCTTCGGTTTACAAATACTGGGAAGAAAGGGTACAGGAAAGTCAAGGGATAAATGCTATTTACACGGTTGGTATGCGCGGCATACACGATAGCGGGATGCAAGGTTTTGACTCTAACGAAGAGAAAGCAGATGCGCTTGAAAAAATAATCGACGATCAGCGGGAATTGCTCAGCAAGTATATTAATGATGATGTGACCAAAGTTCCGCAATCTTTTACGCCATACAAGGAGGTGTTAGAAATTTATGAAAGCGGCATGGATGTGCCGGAAGACATAACTATTGTCTGGCCTGATGATAATCACGGGAACATCAAGCATTTTTCCAATGAGGCCGAGCGGCAGCGTTCGGGGGGTGCCGGGGTTTATTACCATCTTTCTTACCTGGGAGCACCTCACCCGTATATATGGCTTTCTCCCGCGAGTCCAGGCCTGGTATGGCGCGAAATGACGCGGGCATGGCTGAATAACATGAATCAAATATGGATTGGTAATGTAGGAGATATTAAACGCCGCGAGTGGCAAATGGAATTCTTTCTGAACCTGGCCTGGGATATCAATGCCTGGACCCCGAAAAACATCAGGGGGTATTTCGAAAACGTAGCATCACGTGATATCTCTGAAAAATACAGCATGCAGATTGCCGATATGATGTGGGAATATTACCGGCTTGCCACCGAGCGAAAACCGGAATTTATGGGCTTCAATGAACCGCAATGGAATGGATGGACTCCAACTCAGGATCCTTTATACAATCTTTGGCATTATAACGATGAGGTTGAAGAGCGTATCAATCGCTATCAGGAATTGCAGGCTAAAGCAAAGCAAATAATGCAGGAGATTCCACAGGAATCACGGGACACCTATTTCCAATTGGTTTATTATCCGATAGCGGGCGCTACAGCCATTAATGAAAAATGGCTCTATGCTTACAAGAGCAGGGAGTATGCCAAACAAGGCCGGGCGGTTGCAAACTCCCTGAGCGATTCAGCATTTTCAGCATTCAGAAATATAATTGAGCTCACCCAGCACTATAACCAAGAGGTCGCTAACGGTAAATGGGAACATATTGTAAAATACAGTCCAAGCTATAAAAAAGGCTCACTTGTTTTTTGGGAGCCAATAACCAAACGCATCGAAACGGAGGGGCTCAGAGGATTGGGTGTGGCAATAGAAGGGCAACCTGAGCCATTAAACCCCATTAGGGGAAACCTACCTGACATTACAACCCGGGAGTCAAAAATTACATTAAGCGTCTCTGATGCAAAAATTTTCGAAGAAATGGAAAGGGCCAAAGATGCTGAGGGGGAGTTTGTCACCTGGTCGGATATAGGGATTGAACGCCAAATTTCTGAACCATTATGGGATAAAATCCCGTTCGAAATTGAAAGTTCCACAAAGGCTGTGTTTGAATTTAATTTTGAAGGCGATCCGGGCGGTGTGCATACACTGAACCTATCAGTGAATCACCCCGACGAAGACAGTGACTCGTGGTGGGTTACTTTAAACGACAGACCTCCATACAAAGCAGGCGATTCTGTTGGACGGATTGAAAAGTTACGGGCTGGCGATTTTGTTTTGAAACCCGGATTGAACAAGCTGACCATCCATCCCCGGGAGGATGGTGCCAAATTATACGGGATTGAGTTCGTTCAGAAATCTATACAAGCGTCTCCTATATACTCTGATGAAAATCAACTCCCGGAATTTAGTCGTCATTCCGATCAACGCCATTTTATTGACATCTTCAGCCGCGGACAGGAAAAGGAAAGCTGGTCGGCCAAAACAAGCGCCCCCTGGATTGAGCTGAGCAAGGATGAAGGCAAACTTGAAGGCAGTCAGGATCGTATCTGGGTGAATGTCAACTTTGATAAAGCTCCCTCCGAAAAGGATTTAGCCGGACAGATAGAAATAACAAATGGGAAACAGTACTACCGTGTGGTGGTTTCGGCCATTAATCAACAACTTTCTGCTGAATCAGGCACCTTTGCCGAGACAAATGGAGTAATAACAATACCTGCCAACCAATATAGTAAAAAACAGGTTGGTAAAACGGCCTCCTGGAACTCGCTAACCGGATTGGGCCGCAGTGGTTCGGCCATGATACTGCAACCAATGAACGGATGGTACATTGAGGATTTGACAATGATTAGCGAAGAATCTCCTGTCCTTGAATATGAACTCGTAGTTACAAAAGGCGGTAAAGCCAACCTTATTGTTGAGGCAGTTCCTGCTTTCGCGCTGGTACTTTCTCAGCAATTACGATGTGCAATAAGCATTGATGAAGACAAACCACAATGGGTAAATTTTGAAATGAGCGGGCGACAATGGGACGATAATGTATTGGAGAACCGTATGATTGGGATGGGTCAGGTAAGTATGGAACCCGGTACTTATAAGTTGAAATTATGGGGTACAGACCCGTCGGTAAATGTTGATCGTATTCTGATAGACTTTGGAGGACTTAAGAAATCCTATACCGGGCCTAGTGCAACAAGAATCGGGGAAAACTAAAAAAGATATTTAGAAAAGGGTGCCGAATGTTATTACATTAAACGTACAGGTGATTATCGGATTATTATGAACAATATTAAATGTTTAAAAACTATGGGGAAAATTACATTCTTCCATTATTGTGCCTTACTTGCTTTGGCTCTTACTTCCTGTGGAAATCAGGAGACAGAAAACTACAAATCCGTCCTGACAGGTATTCCATGGTATACCGAAAATGGAGAGAATGTTTCTGCGCATGGCGCAAATATTATTAAAGAAGGAGATAAATTTTATCTTTTTGGCGAAAATAAAAACAATACAAACAACCGGTTTGAAGGCTTCAGTTGTTATTCTTCCACCGATCTGATGAATTGGAAATACGAAGGTATAGCGCTGCTGCCTAATGAGAGCGGTAGGCTTTCCGGTGCTGACTGTATCGGCGAACGCCCTAAAGTATTGAAATGTCCCGCTACCGGAGAGTTTATCATGTACTTTCATGCCGACTCCAGCGGCTACAATTATCCGGCTGTTGAGTATGCAATAGCTCAAAACATTACCGGGCCGTATAAATACAAAGGGCCGTTGATGTTTGGCGATAAACAGATTAATCGCTGGGACATGGGGGCTTTTCAGGATGAGGATGGCACAGGCTACATCATTATGCATCATGGTGATATATACAGACTTTCTGAAGATTATAAGAGTATCGTTGAACATACTTTGGAAAACGATGAAACGCTCAAAACAGAATCGCCAGCGGTATTCAAACGTAATGGAGTATATTACTGGATCGGGTCAGGGTTAACCGGCTGGGAACGTAACGATAATCATTATTTCACAGCCCCATCGCTGGCCGGTCCATGGAAAGATCGTGGAATTATTGCACCCGAAGGCACCCTCACCTGGAACTCGCAGTCCTCTTTTGTATTTCCCGTAGTGGGAAGTAAAGACACCACCTACATGTATATGGGCGATCGGTGGTCTTTCCCGAAACAAAAAGCTACGGCAACCTACGTTTGGCAGCCGCTTGTATTCAACGGCGATGAAATATCCATGCCCGAATTTCATGAAAGCTGGGCCATTGATGTAGAAACAGGCGAATGGAAAGACGTTCAACTTAAACCTGAATATGAAATTATTTATAAAGATGAGGTGGTAAGCTACGTTGGTGAATGGGAGCTTTCAGAAGGCGATAATACCTTGTCGCAAAGAGCCAATACCAGTGATGCGAAAATCAGCTTCAAGTTCAATGGATCCCGGGTTGCATTAAGGGGTGTGGCTTCAATAGATTGTGGTTACGGACGCATTGTAATTACAAACTCAGAAGGTGAAATAGTTCACGACACATGGATAGATATGTATTCCAATAAAACCGTTGAGGCGTTGCAATACATGAGTCATGTGCTGCCTGAAGGAGAATATACTTTAACCTTTTCGCCAACGCAATCGCACTGGTACTGGAAAACCAAATCGGGAAAAGAATGGGGGAGTAAAAATACTTATATTTCGTTTAATAAGGCTTTAGTCTTCTAAGTTCAAAATAAAGATAGCGGAATCCTAAATTTCTGATGAATTTTAAAGCCCAGGGAAGAGATTCATAAACAGAAATGAAGGCAGAAATGAAATAAACGGTGTATAGCAAAATTAAATTAACTTATTTGATAGATAATGTCTATTTCGCTACAGATTATCAGAAACTAAAGAAGGATTTATGGCTGCGGGGAGTTTTTATCTTCAATTAAGGGAATTTATTTTCTATTTATGTCCTAAATATGCTTTAACCAAAAACAACTCCTAAGTAAGTTTGCTTGAAATAATTATTAATAATCAAAGCTAAACTTATGTACCACAATCAATTTAAAAATTCACATTGGTTAATTAATTTACCGACTCACCTTTTTGGAAAGATTACAAGTGCATTCAAATTGCATTTTGTATTTATAATACTGATAACGTTATTCAGCTTTTCTCAACTAAATGCACAAAATTTTGGCAATCGGCCAAAAACACCTAACGACGATTTGGTGTCGTTCGAAATGAATGACGATGGCAGTGCAACATTTCGTTTGTATGCTCCTGAAGCGAAGTCAGTTGAGCTGGCTGGCGATGTTCGAGCTGAAAAAATAAAACGCGCAGTAAATGGTATCTGGACCATGACTACTTCCTCCGATATCGATCCGAGTACTTACCGTTACTATTTTAATGTAGACGGAATGAAAGTCAACGATCCTAAAAATCCGATGGTACCTGATTTTCGACCAATGGTTGAAATCGTGCCAAAAGGCGAAACGCTTTTCTGGCAGAAAAAGGATGTTCCTCATGGATTGATGTCTATTGTTTATTACGAGTCTGACGCTACAAATTCAACCAGAAGAATGTTTGTATGGACGCCTCCGGGGTATTTTGGTGATACAAAAAAACTGCCTGTTCTTTATTTAATGCACGGTGGTGGCGATAACGATACCAACTGGCCCGGACAAGGAAAAGCAGGATGGTTACTTGATAATTTATTTGCCGAAGGAAAGATTAAACCAATGGTTGTTGTTATGCCCGATGGAAGTATCCCGACAGCAACTTTTGCCAAAGACTTGGTAGGCAATATTGTTCCTTACGTAGAATCAAATTTTAGGGTTTATAACGATACTGACCACCGTGCTCTGGCTGGTTTGTCGATGGGAGGATTGGAAGTTCTTGAAACGATGATTACCTATCCTGATAAATTTAGCTATATAAATGTAATGAGCTCGGGATGGTGGACCAGCCAACCTGAAAATTATAAAAAATACGACGAGCTAATTAAAGCGGCAGCTCCAACACTTAAGTCTACTTTAAAGTACTTTATCTTCACTGTTGGTGGAAGCGCTGACGGTGCTTCTGAAAATACACCACCAACACGTGCTTTATTTACCAAGTATGGCGTAAAGTCCGATTTCTCATCAATGGAAGGCGGACATACCATGTATGTATGGCGCCACGACTTACGTAGCTTCACTCAAAAGATTTTTAAAGACCAATAATATTTATTTAAATCAAACCTACCGTAAAATGAAAAGATTTTCAAAAAAACTTATGTTATTAAGTCTGCTTATTTTAGCAGGATGTTTTGTTTTTGCACAAAGTTCACAATTGCCTCATTTAGAACTTCGGGGCGGAACTTCGCAGTTAATTGTAAAAGGCGAACCTTTTCTGGTGCTGGGTGGCGAGCTTCGTAACTCCAGTGCTTCCAGTCCTGAGTATATGGAAGATATCTGGCCTGCATTTAGAGGTTCTGGTCAGAACACTGTTTTAGCTGTTGTTTCATGGGATCAGATAGAGCCGGAAGAAGGTAAATTCGATTTCTCGCAGTTGGATGCCATGTTACGAGACGCACGTGCAAACGACCTGAAAATCGTAATCTTGTGGTTCGGTAGTTATAAAAATGGTGGTAGCGGTTACATCCCCGGTTGGGTTGGCGAAGACTACAAACGTTTTCCACGTGCCGTTACACGCGATGGCCTGTCAGTGCCTTGTCTTTCTGTTTTTTACGAAAACAACTGGGAGGCTGATAAAAAGGCTTACGTAGCTATGATGCAGCACATTAAAGAAGTGGATTCGGAAGAAAATACCGTTCTGTTTATTCAGATTGAGAATGAAATGGGACTTTTCTTTGAAAGAGACTACAGCGAAAGAGCTGAAGGTTTATTCAATTCAGAAGTGCCAAAAGACCTGATGGATTACATGGTAAAAAACAAAAAGAATCTTTTGCCTGAAACACTGGAATTATGGAGTAACTCAAACTATGCTACCAAAGGTACCTGGGAAGAAGTGTTTGGTAAGAATGTAACTACCAGCGAATTCTTTATGGCCTACTACTATTCAAACTATACCGATGAGCTGTCAGCAGCCGGAAAAGAGGTTTATCCGATTCCGACTTTTGTAAATGTAGCCCTTCAGCACGAAGGAGATATCGTTCCGGGAGATTACCCGTCAGGAGGTCCGGTTGCACAGGTACACGATGTTTGGAGAGTAGGTGCACCAACAGTTGATTTTTACTCACCTGATATTTATGATGCAGAATACAGCGATATTTTGGATCGTTATGCACGCAAACAAACTGCCATCTTTGTTCCTGAATCAGGAGCTTCGGCTGCTAACGCTGTGTACCTAATTGGCGAACACAGAGGTATAGGATTTTCTCCATTTGGAATTGACGGAGGAATAAAAAACAATAAAAGCAGTGATTTCTTTGATGCCTACAGAATGATGGCTTCTTTTAGCGATATCATTACCGAACATCAAGCAAAAGGTACAATTCGTGCTGCATGGTTAAGCGAACTGAATCCGGAGATAATGAAACAAGAGTTTGTTTTGGGCGAACACAAAGTTATTGTTGATCTTGTAAAACCATGGCGATTTGGACCACAGCCTGAAACTCCAAAAACAGGTGGCGGAATGTTTGGCCCAAGAGGACGAAAAGGTTATGCAATGGTATTATTAATGGACGACAATGAGTACCTTGTTATGGGAGCCAATGCACAAGTAACTTTTGCTCCTGCCGATGGCGATGCAATAACTGCTTTCCGTAAGGTAAGGGAAGGTTATTTTGAAGATGGCAAGTGGCACCCGGTTCGTTGGATTAACGGCGATGAAACAAATGTAAGCCAGGACTTAGACCAAATGGCATTAAAAGGACAGTCGGGGTACGGTTTGCTTTTCCGTGGAGATACTCCGCAACTTCAACGAGTTTGGTTGTACGATTTTAAATAAATTGTAATAAGTGAAAGCTTCAATGCAAGTCTGTTTACAGAAAACGTATGAAGCTTTCACTATAAAGTCTTTTAAAATGAAGAAGATTTATGTTCTGAGTCTAATCCTTTTCTTATCCATAATTTCTTTTGCCCAAACGGGTATAGCTTACAGTAATCGAGTGTTGGAAAGTAAAATTCTGAAACAAACGATGCATTATTCGATTTACCTTCCGCCTGGCTATGAGACTTCAACTATTGAATATCCTGTTTTCTATTTATTTCACGGAGGAGGTGACGATTACAGAGATTGGTTGTTAAGAGGCCAGGCAAAACCAATTGCCGATAAAGCTATTCTTTCAGGCGAAGCGCCGGAAATGATAATTGTAATGCCCGACGGAGCAGATGATTGGTATAACAATAAATACGACGGAACTTTTGATTATGAAGATTTCTTTTTCGACGAACTAATTCCGCATATAGAGAGTACTTACCGTTGTCGCACAGAAAAACGCTACCGGGCAATTTCTGGCCTCTCAATGGGAGGTCGTGGTTGTTTGTTGTACGCGCTAAAGCACCCCGATATGTTTCAGGCCTGTTATGCCATGAGTATTGGTATGTTCTCTGACGAAAATGCAAAAAATGATCGTTGGGGACGTGGTGGCGGATGGTTGGGCGGAGATTATTTTGGCCCTTTGAAAGAAGATGGCAGTATGCCTGACTTGTGGACGGAGAATAACGTATACAGACTGGCACGGGAACTGCGTGAAGATCAAAAGCGCTCGGTAATTTATGCTATCGAATTGGGCGACGATGAAGTAAATCGCGATCAGCTTGAAATGGTTCTGACCATGAAAGAGAATAAGTTTCCTGTAGAAGTACGAATAATTGATGGCGGCCACAACTGGGCGCTCTGGAGAAAAAGTCTTCCCAAAGCAATGAAATTTGTTGGCGAATGTTTTCTGCAGGCGCGAACAAATTGACGATTCTTTTCTAACAGATTATCAAACTAAATAAACCAATATAAAATCAATAAATTATGAAAACTAACAGAAGAAATTTTTTTCAAACCATGGGGCTTGGGGCTGCCGGAATAGGACTTACGTCAACACTGCCTCTGGCTTCATGTGCTTCTGAATCGGTACAAAGCAATAGTATCGAAGATGATGGGCAGGTTCTTTTTATTGGCGATGATGTTGCCATTACAAATACCGTTTACGGCAAGGTTCAGGGTTTTTTGCGAGATGGTGTTTATCAATTCCGGGGAATTCCTTATGGCGCAGATACAAGTGGCAAAAATCGTTTTATGCCACCTCAGCGCCCGAAATCATGGGACGACGTTTTTCCTGCAGTGTGGTGGGGGAACTCAGCGCCTCAGATCCTCGACAATCAATACTCAAGACCTTACGGATCGTTTGCCGATTGTTGGAATTACGATGAGGTAAGCGAAGATTGTTTGCGACTTAACGTATGGACAAAGGGCCTGGCCGATGGTGGTAAACGTCCGGTTATAGTTTGGTTACATGGTGGTGGTTTTTCTGCCGGTAACGGTATTGAACAAGATGGTTATAAAGGAGAAAACCTGAGTAAAAAAGGCGATGTGGTGTTTGTATCCATTAATCACCGTCTTAATTCCATCGGTTTTTCCGACTTCTCAGCAGTTGGAGGTGCTAAATATGCCAATTCCGGAAATGTTGGAACACTCGATATGATTGCTGCCCTGGAATGGGTAAAAGAAAACATTGAAAACTTTGGCGGCGATCCCGGCAATGTGACAATAATGGGACAATCGGGTGGAGGTGCAAAAGTATGTACGGTTGCTGCCATGCCAAAATCGAAAGGTTTGGTACACAAAGCTGTTCCTTTAAGTGGTTCATCAACTGAAGCAATGGATCAGTCTGTTTCACAAAAAATAGGTGAGTATATTTTAAAAGAAGCCGGTTTAAAAGCATCTGAGATTGATAAACTTCAGGAGATGCCGTGGCGTGAGTATATTGAATTAGCAAACCGGGCTAGTCAAAAATACTCCAAGGATAGCGGAATGACCGGTCGTAGGGGAGGATTCGCTCCGGTTGCCGATGGCGTTAATATTCCGAAGGGAACTTTTTTCTCTGAAAGCAATGGAGTTTCTTCAAATGTTCCAATGATGCTTTGTACAACATTCCACGAAATGTCAATAGGAAGATTGGAGCCTGAAATGGAAAATATTTCTGCCGACGAAGCAAAAGAGTATTTAAAAACCAGGGCCGGTTTTCGCGGTGGTTTTGGCGATAAAGCTCCTGCGGTTTATAATGCTTATGCCAAAGTTTTTCCGAATGCAAAACCTATTGAGGTATTAAACCTGGCTGCAGCAAGCCGAAAAGGAGTTGTAAATACCGCAACGGCAAAATCAAAACAGGGGGCTCCGGTTTATGTTGCCTGGTTTGGATGGCAACCGCCATTATTTAATGGCAGAATGCGGGCATTTCATTGTATCGATATCTGTTTCTGGTTTTACAATACCGATTTGATGCTCACCCATACCGGTGGTGGCGCACGACCAAGGAAACTTTCCGATAAAATGTCGGATGCTTTATTGCAATTTATGAGGACAGGAAATCCCAATGGTGGTACTTTACCTGAATGGCCGGCATTTACGGTTGAAAATGGAGAAACAATGATTTTGAATGATATATGTGAAGTAAAAAATGATCCTGACCGGGAAGCCCGGGAACAGGTTTAGTTGATGTTTAGATCAAATGTTTTTAAGGGTTTGGCTTTTTTGCCAAGCCCTTTTTTGTGCGCTTATCCCTTCTTTTGTTAGTGCAGGTCATTAACTCATTAGTTATTTATAAATCAATGAAAAGGAGGAGGTGTTGTGGCGAAATAGCGACTGGTATCTGCACCAACCCAGTTCAATTTTAAAGGTATTAAAGCGAGATATATTCGTACTGATTAAAGCAGCTTGGTCGAGCTGTGAACCGTTTTACGGAAAGGCTGCGGCAATAAAAATTTCGATTAATATTAGTTGATTGTCGCTTTTACCAGATTCTTTCAGATAAGCTGTAAAGTATTGATTTGGGATTAAATTAAAATCTTATTTAGTAAGTATATCGGAAATCTGTATAAAACTTTTCAAAAAAAAGAGGAGGAATATTTTATTCCTCCTCTAGTAATCTCACAATTACAATGCTTATACATTTAATCGTATCCTTTGTTCTGATCTAAACCTTCAATTAGTTCTACTTCTGTAATTGGTTTGGGTAACAGCATGTTGTCTGTAGTTATATTAGGGAAGAGAGGTTTGTTTACTTCCACTACCATTTCTTTTCTTACCAAATCAAACCATCTTTTGCACTCAAACGCAAGTTCCCATCCACGTTCTGCAATTACCGCTTTATCAAACTCAGCCTGAGACATTCCGTACGGGAGATCTGCATATACATCCTGATCATATCCACCTGCTCTTCTACGTACTTCGTTAATGGCATCGGTTGCGGCCGTTGACGGACCACCATCAGCCATATTTGCAGCTTCAGCATAAGTTAGCAGTACTTCTGCATATCTATTTGTAGGAACAAAACCATCTCCATTCCAACTGTTTACAATTCCTTGATCCCTTGAGGCTCCAACTCCGGCATCACGATATTTTGCGATATAAGGTTTTCCAATTCTTGAGTTTTCCCAATGTGTTTGTGCGTCATCTGCAAAAACGGTCCAGAAAGAATAATCTTTCCGTGGTCCATCCGGGAAGGCATTATAAAATCTTGGTTCAGCCATTATGTCGTTCCAACCTCCTTCTTCTCCGGGGCGCTGCGATTGATGTTGATGTGATCCAAAAGCCCAATCAGTATTATTCCCGTTAAAAAAGAACAAGAATTCAGGATTTGAAAATTTATTATCGGCTAACCATAGGTCACCAAAGTTTGGCATAAGGCTGTAATGATTCATATCGATTACTTCTTTTGCCTTATCGCGGGCTAGAGCATATTTAGGAAGGTCTTTTAGAGGCCAACCTGCCATGTTTAGGTAAACCTCGGCCAATAATGCTTTTGCAGCACCCTTAGTTGGTAGTGCTTTCCCTGAGAATTCGAGGGGAAGATATTGTTCTGCAATTTTCAGATCCTCAATTATTAATGTATATATGTCCTCAACCGGCGATTGTACCAGATTCTCCGCATCTTCTTGGTTTTCAGTAGTAATGATTATTATTTCTCCAAACCACCTAGTTAAATAGAAATAATCAAAAGCCCTTATAAAACGAGCCTGGGCTTCATAGATCTTTTTATTTTCTTCACTCACATCGACAGCGTCTGGAGCTTTTGATACGATGGCATTGCAAAGATTTATTGAGATATAGAAATGATTCCAAATGTCAGTAACTGCAGGAGCAGTGCTTCTAACATTGCATTCATCGTATGCCATCAGAACAGGATCTGTTGGTCTTGAAGTATAATCTTCTCCTCCCATGCATAATAGGTGTGGACCATTAAAGTCGTATCCAGCCCAATCAGAAAAATGAGCGTGTAAAGCGCCATTAATCGCAGCATCAAATTCGGCATCACTATTGTAATAGTTTGCGCCACTTATTATACTTACAGGCTTTTCTATTAGGTTATCCGTACATGCCGAAAACAGCATGAATGCAAACACTAAAGTTATTTGCAGGTATTTTATAATTGTATTTTTCATAATTACATGTATTAAAAATAGCAGATTTAGAATCTAAGGTTTAACCCAATTGTATATCCTTTTTGCGAAGGATAAGGGACTAAGTCAATACCTCCCATGGTATCAACATTTGTACTTGCTTCAGGATCGTAACCAGTGTATTCTGTGAATGTTATCAGATTATTTCCAGTTACGTATAGTCGTAAGGAGCTAATGTTGATGCTGTTACAAATGCTTTCTGGTAGAGTATAACCAATAGTAATATTTTTTACACGCAAATACGAACCATCTTCCAACCATCTGCTCGATTGATTTTGTTCGTAATTGTTTGTACCAAGGAACGAAGGAACATCAGTATCCTGATTATCTGGTGTCCATCGGTTCAAAATTCTCACGTCTGTTGCATCTGCATCGGAAGAACTACGTTCTGACCGAACACGACCTGCGTTATAAATCTTATTACCTTGAGATCCCTGAATGAAAATATTCATATCAAAAGCTTTGTAGGTAAATGTATTCGTAAATCCGTAAGTGAATTTTGGATAGGTACTTCCCATATCGGTAATATCTGCCGAAGTAATTGCTCCATCGTCATTCACGTCTCTGTATTTTGGAGCTCCGGGGAATGCACCATATGAAGCTGCTTCCTCCGCTTCATCGGTTCCCCAAATACCTTCCTGAATGTAGCCTTTAAGAAGACCAATAGGTTCTCCAACCCTCAGGAAAATGGTATTTCCAAACTGTGGTAACGGTGCACCACCTAAGGTAATTTCTTCTTCGCCTTCGGCTAGAGCGAGAACTTTGTTACGGTTAAATGAAATATTGAAGTTTGTGCTCCAATTAAAATCACCAATAATAGGATCGCCACCAATGTTAAATTCAACCCCCCAGTTTTGTACGCTTCCCACGTTTTTAAGAACATTCCCATATCCCGACACTCGTGGAAGAGGTACGTTTAACAGCAGGTCTTTTGTTCTCTTGTCGTAATAATCAGCTACCATGGTTATTCGCTGACCAAACAAACCAAGATCGACACCAGCATTGAACTGGCCTGTTTTTTCCCATTTCAGATCAGAGTTGGATACAGTACCCAAACCAATACCTGTTGTGGGGCCATCTCCTATGGCATACGGATAATTTGTATTCAATGTGGACAGTGACGCATAAGGCCTAACTGCCTGGCTACCTGTAACACCATAGCTAGCCCTCAATTTCAGGTTGCTTATGTTGTCCATTCCACTCATAAATTCTTCATTATTCATTCTCCATGCAAAAGCTCCCGATGGGAAAAATCCCCATTTGTCATCTCCAAATACAGAGGCACCATCGTATCTGCTGTTAACACTTATGAGGTATCTGTTTTTATACGAATAGTTTATCCTTCCTAAATAGGAGATAATATCTTTTCGTGATCTGAATGACGAAGGGACTTGTGGTTTTGTACCAATTGCCAAATTATTATATGTCATTACATCCGAAGAATATCCGTTTGATCCGGCATTATTGGAATTAAATTCTTCCCGCTGCAGTTCAAAAGCCAACGTAGCACTTAATTCGTGGTCTTCGTTTATGGTTGTATTGTAGTTAAGCTGGTTTGTATTTTGTAATACCCAACTTCTGTTGTTGTATATCGATGCAGTTGCATCTCCTAAACCTCCTGCAGGCTTCGTATTTCCATACGAACTATTTTCGGAATCGCTTAACAATACCCCAAAGATAGCCTTGAAGGAAAGCCCTTCCATAATTTCATAGTTTAGGTATGAATTTATTTCGGCTCTGTCGTTTATGAAATCTTTGATTGGCTCAACGGCCAACGCGAGTGGATTGTGTACAGAAGGAGGTCCGAAAACGCTTGACTCCATTGTATAGCTGCCATCTTCATTATATACCGGAAGTGTAGGCGACCACAGCATGGCGGCTTGTACCGGACTTATGTCTTGAAATCCACGTACTTCAGCCGGATGGTTGGTTGCTTTAGCTAAGTAGATGTTTACTCCTGCAGATAACTTGGAGTTGATTGTCGATTCCAGATTAGATCTAACAGACACTCTATTGTAAGAAGAACCTTCGATTATACCATTATTATCAACATAGTTGGCAGATAGATAATAGGAACCGGAACTACTTCCTCCGGATACACTTACTTGGTGACTTTGTTGAATTGCACTTCGGTAAATTTCATCTTGCCAGTCGGTACCTCCGTTAGCTCTGAAATCTGCAATTTCTGCATCGGTAAATGCAGCACCTAAGCCCAAGGCCTCACGGTTTGCATTAGTTGTAATTGCATACTGTTCCGCATTCAGTAAATCAAGTTTATTACTAATCTGCGTGAATGATGCAAAACCATTATATTCAACAACTGGGTTACCTTGTGCACTTCCTTTTTTAGTTGTTACCATAATTACTCCGTTGGCACCTCGCGAACCATATATGGCAGTTGAAGATGCATCCTTCAGTACTTCAATACTTTCAATCTCATTTGGGTTAATAGTTGAAAGATTTCCACCAACAAATCCGTCAACAACCACCAGTGGGTCGTTTGAACCATTAATAGAGTTGCTACCGCGAATACGAATTGTTATTTCTCCGTTTGGAGCACCTGAAGTATTTTTTATGGCAAGGCCGGGAGCCCTACCTTGTAATACTTCATCTAATCGGGCAGCAGGTTGTTTTACCACCTCTTTGGCAGATACACCGGAGGTAGCTCCAGTCAGATCACTTCGTTTTGCGGTTCCGTAACCAATTACAACAACTTCATCTAAACCTTGTATGTCTTCAACAAGTGAAACATTAATTGTTGTTCTGTCTCCAATAACTTCAGTAGTCGGTTTGTAACCAATAAACGAGAATTTGAGGGTATTTTGATTGGATGGAACTTTTAGCATGTAGTTTCCATCTACATCGGTAACTGTACCAATCTGGGTTCCTTCAACAACAACAGTTACTCCAATAAGGGGACCGGTTTCATCTTTTACAATTCCTTTAACGGTAACTTCCTGTGCAAATAGTGTTTGGAATGAAAATACCAAACAAATAAGCATGAAATAATTTTTCATAGGCGAAAAGTTTAATTTTAGTTTTACTTGGAAAATAAATAATAGGTTGGCTCAGGCTGTTCGATACGAGTTTAATTCATAAGCCTTAAAAATTTTAATTAATAGATAGATTTTGTTTTTACGTTTACAATTGAATCCACACAAAGTCTGGTGAATAATTCCCCATTTTTAAATTTGTTAATCACTGTCCTGTTTTCGCTATATAGAGCCTCAATTGAAACACAACAAATCTAATTGTCTGCGAATTTTAGATAAAGCACATTCTGGACATAAAAGGCAATAGAATGCCCAAGGTGTAGTTGGTGTCGGAAGATTCATTTTGTATTGATTTTTGTCTGAAATGTGCTTGCCAAAAAAGAGCGGGGAGGTAAGTTTGTAAAAAGTAATTTTTTCATTCCCGGTTCTTCAGAACCTGAAATGAACAAGGACGTAGTTATTTAATAGTTTATAGTATTATAAATTTATACATTACATGTTATAGATTATATAGAAACATTCGAAGCAAATCTCGATCAAAAGATACTAGAGAGTGATAAGCATTGGCTTAGGATTTTGAGAAGCACCTGGATCTGATATGGTGTAAATTATGATGGCATAAGTGGCAAAAGTCTTCAATTAAATAGAAGGAATAAAAATAAAAATTAATCAAATCACTAAAATTTAAGAATTAATATGAAAAAGGAGAAAGGAACCAAGAAAGCGTACAGCTTAAGCCGTACATTCTTAATGGCGTTTATTATGCTAATGGTCTCTGCAAATGTTTTTGCTGCCGATCCTCCGGGAATTCCTGATGGATGGTCTGATGGATTTGTGTATAACAACGGAATACGTATTCACTATTATCATGCCGTGCCGGCACCAGGTAAACCTGTAATTGTTATGGTTCATGGTGTAACCGACAACGGACTATGCTGGACTGATGTAAGTTTAAAACTGCAGGATTCGTATGATATTTATATGCTTGATGCCCGAGGACATGGATTGTCGGATCCTTTTACACCTTCGGACAATGGTGAAACCTTAGTTAAAGACGTTGTAGGCTTTGTAGAACTTATGAAATTTGAAAAGCCAATTATTATGGGGCACTCAATGGGCGCGGCAACAGTTATGCGCGTAGGCGCAGAATATCCCGATTTGGCTAAAGCCGTAATTATGCTCGACCCGGGGCTTCCACGAAAAAATACCGGAGAACGCCCCGGCCGTCCAAGTGGACCACCACCGCCACCTAGAGCAGCAGCAGCTGATCCGCTCGCATTCAGTATGATGGGAGACCCTGAAACTTTGGCAAAACAAAATAACTACAGTTTTGATGCATTGGTGGAAAAAGGACACCGAGACAATCCAAAATGGAGTGATGCGGATGTAAAATACTGGGCTTTATCAAAAAAACAATATCACGGACCTTATTCTGATGCGGCATGGCAGGCAATGCATGGCACAATGAATACCGAAGGTGCCTTAGCTAAAATTCCGGTAAAATCATTAATTCTGAAAGCTGATGCATCACCCGAACAGCGTAAAGCCAACGAAGAATCGGTTGCCGATTTAAAAAGAGTAAAACTTGTTCATGTTGATGGAGCAGCACACAACCTGCATCACGACGAACTCAAACGTACGATAACTGAAATCAATACATTTTTGTCTGACATGTAAGGGATAAAAATTGATTAGTTTTAATAGGAGCAGAGTTATAATGAAGATGGAAGGCTTAACTCCTTTCATCTTCATTTCCGCATCTGAAAAACTGGGAAGACAATTGCACATGGTGTTGGACAGATTATGTTGCATTTAGCCTGCTGATTCGACCATATACATTCACTTAAAAATTAATGAACTAATGCATTCGCTAAAATTTATATTTTTTTCAGCCATTTCGTTCTTACTTATCGCTGCTTTTGTTTCTGATGAGATCTATCAGATAGATGCCAGTTCCTCCACAAAAGAAATAACCAGCGGTGATTATGTAATGGGTACTCCGACCAATCCGGCTGGAGAAACGATTACATTGAACAATTATTTCCTGTTAAAAGATGACAAACCCTGGCTTCCTGTAATGGGCGAAATGCACTATGCTCGTTATCCCGAATATATGTGGGACGATGCCATAAAGAAAATGAAGGCAGGAGGTTTGGATATTGTTGCAACCTATTGCTTTTGGATTCACCACGAAGAAATTGAAGGAGATTTCGACTTTACTGGTCGTAGAAATCTAAGACGGTTTTTAGAGATATGCAAAGAAAACCAGATGAAAGTATGGCTGCGTATCGGACCATTTTGTAACGGGGAGACACGTAATGGAGGCATTCCTGATTGGGTAAAGGAGCAAGGAATTAAAGCCAGAAGCAATGACCCCGAATATTTAAAGTTAGTCCATAAGCTCTATCAGGAATATTACAACCAGGTTGAAGGCCTGCTATATAAAGATGGAGGGCCAATCATTGGTATTCAACTCGACAATGAAATAAATAATCCGGAACATTTACTTGAATTAAAGCGTATCGCACGCAAAGTAGGATTCGATGTCCCTGTTTATACCGTTACAGGATGGAACAACGTTATTATTCCCGGGAAGGAAGTCATTCCTGTTCAGGCCGGATACCCGGATGCTTTTTGGGTAAGAGGAAAAGAGCCAAGCGACCCCAATGAACAGTTTTTGTTTATGTTAGGCATACCCATTAATACAGGTGTTGGTGAAGATGTTTTGCCTGTTATGGAGGCTCATGGAGTACGTACTTATGATCCTAAAAACTATCCATTAATGATGGCAGAGCTTGGCCTTGGCATGCAATGGACCAGCGGACGGCGTCCTGTAATAGATGAACGCGACGCGGGTGCCCTCATGCTTGTAAAACTGGCCGGAGGAGCAAACCTGATCGGGTATTACATGTATCTTGGCGGCTCAAATCCTGAAGGGAAGCTGACCCCGATGACTTCGGGCAGGGGGATGCCGGTAGTAAGTTATGATTATCAGGGCGCTATAAGTGAATTTGGAGAGTTACCCAAAAAATATCATGTACTGAAACTGGCCCATTATTTTATTCAGGATTTTGGCTCCAATCTTGCTCCTATGTTACCGTCTATGCCATCCAAACGTCCGGCAGATGTTGAAGATGTAAATACATTTCGTTGCATGGTTCGGGCTGAAAATAATTCAGGGTATCTGTTTTTCAATAATTATCAGCGTTATGTAGAGAATAAAGATCTCGACAGCATTCAGGTTCAGGTAAAACTGAAAGATTCAGAAGTAACCATTCCTTCAAAGCCAATAACCATTCCTAAAGATGTATTCGGAATCTGGCCGATAAATCTTACGATGAGCGACGCCGTATTGGAATATGCAACAGCACAGGTTTTTGCTCGTTTTTCGGATGATGACGGAGAAACGTATTTTTTCTTTGCTCACGATGGAATAAGCCCGGAACTTGTTTTTAAGAACAATTCGATTTCAGGCGTTGATGCAGGAGATGTGAACCAGGTGAGTAAAAATTCGCAGCATATCTCAATTGCAGTAAAAGAACCGGGACTGAACAATACCATTGTTGTGAAGTCGAAAACAGGCAAGAATATTCGGATTTGTGTGTTGCCGCGCGAATTGGCATTACGTACTACACGAATTGATTTTAGAGGAAATCCACATCTGGTTGTTACCGATGGAGCCAATGTAATACCCGATGCCGGAAAGCTTGATATTCTTAGTACCGGCAGTGCCAAAGGTGCCCTGTGGGTTTATCCCGAAACAGGGAAGTTAAAGATGAATGATAAAGTTCTTGAAGGCAGTGTTGATGGAATTTTCAGTAAATACGAATGGATTGTTAAGGAAAAAAACATTTCTGTTGACCTTAAACAAATACCAGGAGGAGACAATTCAACGTATGAAGTTGCAATACCGTCTGATGCGCTTGATGGGGTGTATGATGTACATCTTGATATTGCACATACCTGCAATTACCTGACTGCGAAACTTGGAGATCATCTTATTGGAGATTGGTATTATATTGGCGAGCATTACCGTCCAAGCATTCTCCACTGGGGCAAACAGGTACTTGGTAATTCCATTAAGTTTGAATTAACGCCAATTACTGCTGAAACGGAAAGTTTCATTGAAGAGGAATTTCTCCCCGATTTTTCGGTTAAACAGTCGTATTCCGAGATTTCCAGCTTAAAAGCAATACCTGTGTATCGTGTTTCTTTTAAATAGAATTGTGTCGTCAATAAGAAAAAGCAGAAAAATAAAATTATGAATAGTATAAAAAAATATTTAAAGCGTTGGATACTAGGTCTCATAGTAATGTTGGCCTTTTCTCCTGTTAGCACGTTTGCAACTGATTTTCCAAAAATGCCAGACGGATGGTCGGATGGTTTTGTTTATGCAAATGGAATTCGCATACACTACTACCATGCTGTTCCGGCACCTGGTAAACCGGTAATATTGGCGGTTCATGGAGTTATGGATACCGGGTTGACGTGGTCATCAGTTGTTGGCAAATTACAAAACAAGTACAACATATATATGCTTGACACCCGTGGGCACGGCTTGTCAGATCCATTTACAGGAACTGAAGATAGTAATACTTTGCTCACTGATGTTATTGAGGCCGCTAAAGCGTTGGGTTTGGAGAAACCTATTCTGATGGGGCATTCAATGGGCGGAGCAACGGTTATCCGGTTGGGTGCTGAGCATCCTGATTTTGCAAGTTCTATTATTGTTGTTGATGCTGGTATTGGCGGACCAAGACCCCAGCGCAAAGGTGAAGCAAATACTCCACCACCACCCCCACCATCGCAGGATCCAATGGCTGTTACCATGCGTGGTACACCGGAAACACTGGTTGCACAAAATAACTACAACTTCGATGACCTGGTTGCAAAGGCTCACCGCGAAAATCCGAGATGGAGTATGAAAGATTGTGAATATTGGGCAGTTGCCATTAAACGCTACCATGGTCCCTATTCCGATGAAACATGGCAGGCAATGTCTGGCACGATGAGGAACGACAATGCTTTGGCAAAAATAAAGGTACCAATGGTTATTCTTAAAGCTGATGCATCTCCTGAAATCAGGGAAGCTCATCTAAAGTCCGCCAGTGTTATGCAGAAAGGAAAACTTATACACATCGACAACTCAGCCCACAATGTACAACGTGACCAGCCCGAACAGATGGCGGAAGCAATAAAAGAGTTTCTTTCAGAAGTTAAGTCTAATTGACCTTATTCATAAAAAAAATGAAATAATTTATTTGATTAATCAAACAGAAAACAATGCAAAAGAATAAATTTGGTTTAAAGCTTTTAGCTTTTTGTGCACTGATCGTGCTGGCCATTTTCACGGATGGTGTATTTGCTACTAATCTTCCTGAGAAACCAAAAGGTTGGTCGGAAGGTTTTGTTTATGCGAACGGTATTCGTATTCATTATTATCACGGTGTTCCGGCTCCAGGGAAACCGGTCATACTTGCCATCCATGGAGGTTCGGACACTGGCCTTGCCTGGGCTTCAGTGGCTAGAGAACTGGAGGGAGAATATGATATTTATATGCTCGATACCCGTGGACACGGATTGTCTGATCCATTTGATGGTTCAGAAGATCGCAAAACATTGCTCAAAGATGTAATGGGAGCTGCAGAGCAGTTAGGCATTGAGAAACCTATTCTGATGGGCCATTCCATGGGCGGAGGCATTGTCATCCGGTTGGGTGATGAATATCCCGACTTTGCAAAGGCAATAATTGTTGTTGATGCCGGAATTAGCATGCCAAAATTTGAGAACAAAAGCAAAACGGTTATTAAACCAAGACCTTCGGCAGATACGTTGATTTTAGCCGGACCTAGCAGTACACCTCCCGAAGCTTTAGTAAAGCAAAACAACTATAGCTTCGATGACCTGGTGGCAAAAGCTCATCGCGAAAACCCGAGATGGAGCATGAAGGATTGTGAGTATTGGGCAGTATCTGTCAAACAATTTCACGGTCCATATACTGATGAGAGTTGGCAGGTTATGCTTGGCAGCATGAGAAATGAAAATGCACTGACGAGAATTCAGCTTCCAATGATCATTTTGAAAGCCGATGCACCTGCTAATATCAGGGAAGCCCATCAGAAGGAAGCTAGTGTAATGAAGAATGGAAAGCTAATTCATATCGATAACTCGGCGCATAATGTGCAGCGCGACCAACCTGAAAAAGCGGCTGAAATAATAAGAGATTTCTTGTCGAACCTTAACCTAAGTAAAGGAAGTTTGGATAAACCAACTCCTGTAAAGACTGAATATGGTCTGGTACAAGGGGTATACGAACCAGGTTTGACCGTGTATCGCGGAGTACCATTTGCTGCACCACCGGTTGGCAATCTTCGCTGGAAGGCACCGCAACCAGCCACTCCATGGGATGGTGTGCGCGATGCGACAAAGTTTGCGCCAAGCGCATTCCAGCATAGCAATCGGCTCAATGTCAGCGAAGACTGTCTTTACCTTAACGTCTGGACACCGGCGAAGCAGGCCGATGAAAAGCTGCCGGTACTTGTTTGGATCTACGGCGGAGGATTTGTTTCTGGAGGCACTGACAGCCCTGGTGAAAACGGAGAATACCTTGCCCGCAAGGGAGTGGTGGTTGTGAGCATCAATTACCGCGTTGGTCCGTTAGGATTTTTAGCTCATCCGGAATTGTCAGCAGAGTCACCGCAACATGTTTCTGGCAACTACGGACTGCTCGATCAGATCGCTGGGTTACAATGGATCAAAAAGAACATTGCGGCTTTCGGTGGCGATCCGAACCGGGTGACGATTTTCGGCGAGTCGGCCGGTGGAATATCTGTCAGCATGTTGTGCGCTTCGCCACAAGCCAAGGGGCTTTTCCATGGTGCAATATCAGAAAGCGGTGGAAATTTTGGAGCGATTGGTTCAGGTAAATATTTCGGCGAAAACATGACTAGCCTTGCCGATGCCGAAAAGCACGGCAAAGAATACATGCACGAATTGGGTGCCGCATCGATAGCTGATTTACGCCAGCTTCCACCCGATAAGATCCCAATTGGCTTTAACTCAGGGGTGAGTTGGCCCAATGTTGATGGTTGGGTGATTGCTGACGATCAATACAAACTCTATTCAACAGGTCAGTATAACGATGTGCCTGTAATTGTAGGCTACAACTCCGACGAAGGCCTGTTTTTTGCAAGGGAGAAGACAGCCGAAGAGTTTATTACCAACGCACACCAGCGTTTTGGTCCCTATGCCGACAAACTGCTCGATGCTTATCCTCCTGGCAAAACCGTGGTGTCTAGATCCGCGCGAAATTTGATCCGCGATGCCGCGTTTGGCTGGCACACCTGGACCTGGGCACGGTTACAGTCGCGCACAGGAAAGTCGAAAGTTTTTTATTACTATTTCGACCAGCACCCGAAGCGGGATCCCAATTCGCCCATGGCTGACCAGGGTACAGCGCATGGTCCGGAAGTGAGTTATGTTTTTCAGGTTCTGAATGATCTCAGGATCCCGGGTGAATCGGAACTCAGACCAGTCGATTTTGCCATATCGGACATGGTTTCGACTTATTGGATCAACTTCGCTAAATATGGTGATCCCAATGGCTCCGGGATGCCCGAATGGCCTCAGTTTACAGAAAAGATCCCTGGCGTGATGTACTTCAATGAAAAGGCATATCCGGGGCCTGTGCCAGATGTTGAAGGTCTGGAGATAATGGATTCTTACTTCGAATGGCGTCGTAAACAGCAAGACGAATCCAGCTCAAAATAACATTGATGAGTCATATTCCTCAGCAAAGGAATACTGATATGATATTGTCTTTGGTTAGTTAAAAAGTATTGCAATACTGAAATTTTATAAATAATATTAATGAAAAAGTTTTTCGGATTAATTGTAGTGATTGCTATTATTATCTCTTTATCTGCATGTGTGGGGGGTGAAAAGAAATCAGCAACGCCACAACAACTAAATCATAAAGTTGATTTAAAAGCAGCAAGTATCAGTCACGAAAATATCGAAGCAATAGACTCTTTGCTTCAGTCGTTTGTCGATCAGAAAAAACTCAATTGTGTTGAGGGTTTTGTGGTAAAAGATGGGAATGTAATTTACAACAAAGCTTTTGGTTGGAAGGACGTGGAAAATAAAATTCCGGCCCAAACCGATGATTATTATGTGCTTTTCTCGCAAACAAAAGCCATAACTACTGTGGCTTTTATGACACTTGTTGAGAAAGGATTGGTAAAGATTGAAGATCCGGTATCCAAGTATCTTCCAGAAATTCCTGACCAGGTAGTAACAAAAGTAAATGAAAACGGAACCTATGAAACCCGCCCGGTTGCTACTCCAATGACTTTTGTTCACCTGATGTCACATTCATCGGGATTAAATGCCGGATTAGTCGGCGATATCAAACGTGCCGAAAGGAAAAACAACGATGAACCGGCCGGATTGGGAGGAATGACACCAAAAGAAACTCCTGCCGGGCAGCACAGCGGAGGTGGTAATTACGAATCAAAATACCTCGAGCAAGAGATGCTGGCGTTGGTAAAATACCCTTTGGGATTTGATCCGGGTACAGAATGGAGTTACCACATTAGTACAAATATGCTGGCTTACATGGTTGAACGAATTTCGGGCCAGACATTGCGTGATTATGTGAAGGAAAATGTTCTGATTCCGTTGGGAATGAACGAAACCGATTGGTATTATGAGCCGGAAAGATTGAGTCGTTTTGTAAAAGTTTACAGTGCGGAAGACGGAAAACTGGAACCGGCAACCAGTATTTACAGCGAAGGAACAATAAGCAAACAACAGACCTATTGCGAAGGTGCAATTGGCTTAAACGGCCCGATTGAAGACTATGCAAAATTTTGCCAGATGATGCTGAATAAAGGGGAATTCAACGGACACCGTATTCTGAAACCGGAAACCATTGAATTAATGACATCCATTAACCGATTGCCTGAAGTGAATTCCGAAGGGAAAGGATTTCGTTTTGGACTGGGCTTTCAATTATTTAATGAGCTGAAAAAAACGGTTCCGGCAGTATCTAATTCTGCCTATGCTTGGGGAGGAGGATTCGGAACAGAATATATTATTGATCCTGAAAACAATTTAGTATCATTGTTTTATATGAATATGAGCAAGCACGATGCTCTTTACCCTTTGTATTTAGAAAAGGTTTACCAACTGATTAACGAATAAATAAACTATAACCTATTATGAATAAATTATTTCTGTTTTTACTGTTTATTGCTGCCGGAATTTCTGTTTATGCTCAGGATTTTGGCCGCAAAGAGAAGATAAATGATAACTGGTATTTTAACCTTGGCGACGTTCAGTATGGTGGACGTGAAAAAATGGATTGTAGCAAATGGGCTATTGTCGATCTGCCACACGACTGGACTGTAAAACAAAATGCCAGTCCTGAACTGGCAAGCTGCACCGGTTATTTGCCGGGCGGAATTGCGTGGTATCGGAAAGATATGGAGATACCTGCAACCGAAAACGAAAACAAAGTGTACATCTATTTTGAGGGGGTCTACAACAACAGCGAAGTTTTTATTAACGGGAAATGGGTGGGCAAACGTCCAAATGGATATATCTCATTTATGTACGACCTGACACCTTACATTAAATGGGGCGAAAAAAATTCAATTGCTGTACGTGTCGATCACAGCGACGATGCCGACTCGCGTTGGTATACAGGATCAGGTATTTACCGCGATGTTTATCTGGTTTATGCCAACCCCATTCATATCGATCTTTGGGGAGTTGCTTATCAGGCAGAAATCAAGAATAATTCTGCAGAAATAACGGTAAACACAACTCTGAAAAATACCACCGAAGCTTCAACTCTTAAAGTGGTGCACGAACTGTACGATGCCTCCGGGAAACGCGTTGCATCAACATCAACAAATGGCAAAGCTGCGGCAAACGATTTAACTGATTTTAGCCAGACGATGAAACTTAAATCACCTGAATTATGGAGCATCGGTTCGCCTTATTTGTACACCTTAAAAACCTTGGTTTACAAAGGTGCTGAATTGGTTGATGAAAGCAGTATAAAAGCAGGCTTGCGCAAAACTGAATTCGATGCGAATACCGGGTTTGCATTAAATGGAGTGAATACAAAATTAAAAGGTGTATGTATTCATCACGATGCAGGTGTTTTAGGAGCAGCTGCTACAAAAGCCGTTTGGCGCACCAGGCTCGAGAACCTAAAAACTCTGGGTGTTAATGCCATCAGAACCAGTCATAATCCGCAAGCACCTTATTTATACGAGTTGTGCGACGAGTTGGGATTTGTAATGATGGACGAAGCTTTCGACGAATGGGAATACCCCAAAAACAAATGGATTGAAGGTTGGAACAGGGGAGAACCGGGCCATCAGGGAACTTCGCAGTATTTCCGTGAATGGAGTAGCCGCGACGTGAAAGACCAGATTATGCGCGACCGCAAACACCCGTCGGTTATAATGTGGAGCATTGGTAACGAAGTGGATTATCCGAATGATCCGTATACACACCCTGTTCTTGCTGAAGAAGAAATAAGTCAGCAATCGGTAAAAGCCTATCTCGAAGATCATCCTAGTGCGATGCGTCTTGGCGATATTGCAAAAGAACTGGTGGCTGTTGTAAAAGAGGCTGATGAATCAAGGCCGGTTACTGCTGCTTTAGCCGGGGCGGTTATGTCTAACTACACCGAATATCCTTTTGTTCTTGATATTGTTGGTTACAACTACACCGAGTATAAATACGACAGCGATCACGAATTGTATCCCGAGCGTATCCTTTACGGAAGCGAGAACAGACATGATTTGGGAGCATGGAAAGCCGTTCGTGACAAAGAATTTATTTTCGGTCAGTTTCTGTGGACAGGTATTGATTACCTGGGTGAAGCACATGCATGGCCATCACGCGGTTTTGAGTCGGGATTGCTAGATATGGCCGGAAACATTAAACCTCGGGGTTATTTCCGAAAATCGTTGTGGGTTGATGAGCCAATGGCATACATCGGCACAACAATAAAAGTAGAAAATAAAGGCGCGAGACGTTGGGGGCCTCGTTTTTCGACCGATGCACCGCAAATCTGGAATTACGATGCCAATACAAAAGTTCAGGTGCTGTGTTACACCAACTGTGATGAAGCAGAACTGCAGCTAAACGGAAAAACAGTTGGAGAACGCAAACCTTACGATGACGAAACAGGTGTAATTGCCTGGGATGTTGATTATCAGCCGGGCGAGCTTGAAGTAGTTGCTTATAAAGATGGGCAGGTAGCGGCAAAAGATAAAATCGTTACCAATACTTTGGCTGCCGAAATCAGTACAAATGTACTTGAGCCAACCGATGGTGAATTGCTTCGTCAGATTTGGATTGAAATAAAGGATACAAACGGTAATTTCTCCAATTTGGCCGATACTGAGATAACTTGTAATGTGGAGGGTGGTAAACTGCTGGGTATGGAAAATGCATCGACCAATGTTGCCGAAAATTACCTGGATAATAAGCATCGGTGTGTTAATGGCCGTATGCTGGTTTATGTGAAAAAAGATTCAGGCAACGCACCCATGACCGTGAAATTATCATCGCCACTTTTAAAATCAGTGGAATTAGCAGTTGACTAAATTTTAAAATTAAGAGATTAAATAATTCGAAAAGTGAAGCCGGAGCCTGTTGCTCCACTGCATTTTCAAAAAACGAATAGATATGGATTTCAGGAAAAGTAAAAAATGGCTGATCGTATGTTCTTTTTTATGCTCAATACTGTTTGTTAGCGCACAACCCAATTGGCAACCCGACGATTCGAAAGGATTTACGGCACACGATCCTGTTGTGATAAAACAGGACAGTACTTTTTACCTGTTTGTAACAGGAGGTGGAGTGGCTAAAAGTACCGATTTGGAAAACTGGACTAGATTGAATCCAGTACCAAGCAGGTTAGAATGGGTGACCAACGATATTATTCCCGGATATCGTGGCGGATACTGGGCTCCGGATATCCAGTTTTACAATGGTAAATATTACTTGTATTATTCGCCTTCGGCGTTTGCCAAAAACACATCCGCCATTGGAGTAATGACCAATACAACACTCGATCAGGATTCGCCCGATTATAAATGGGAAGATCATGGAATGATTGTTCAATCCATTCCCGGACGCGATTTTTGGAATGCTATCGATGCCAATGTCTATTTCGAAAGAGGCTGGGGAAGAAGAGGCGGAACCGGCTGGCTGAGTTTTGGCTCTTTTTGGGGAGGAATTAAGTTGGTAAAACTCGACTCGACCATGACTGCATTGGCCGAACCACAGGAGTGGTACACCATTGCCAAACAGGAACGTACTTTTGGAATGCCCGATACCGACCCCGGAGACGGCACAATCGAAGCACCCTTCATTTATCACCGGCAGCAATATTACTATTTGTTTGTCTCGCTCGACTATTGTTGCAGAGGACTTGAAAGCACTTACAATGTGGTGGTCGGCCGTTCACGCGACATCCGTGGTCCGTATTTCGATAAAAGCGGTGTCCCCATGTATGCTGGTGGCGGTACTTATGTTGCCGGCCCCAACGAAGATTATGCCGGAATTGGCCATTGTGCCGTTTACGATTTTGATGGTAAGACCTGGTTTGTTGCGCATGGATACGATAAACAGGATCAAGGGCGTTCAAAACTTATTGTAAAGGAAATTTCGTGGGATCGGGCAGAGTGGCCAACAGTGATTTTTGATGAAGAACAGGTGGAAAATTTGGATCAAGAGATTCAAATTGAAAAATAAACTGAATGCAATAATTTAATCGTATGAAGAAATCTAGAATTCTAATTTTAATAGTAATATCCTTTTTAATCCTTAGTGCAACTTCATGTACAGAACAAGATCCAACAATCGTTGAAACTGAGAACGGACGCATTCAGGGAACCATTTCAGATGAGTTACGAGTTTTCAAAGGTATTCCATTTGCTGCCCCACCTGTTGGCGATTTACGATGGAAAGCTCCTCAGCCTATTGAAAAATGGGTGGGCATAAAACAAACCACCAAATTTGCGCCTTCGCCTTTTCAATCAGGTAATCCTCATGCCGGGAAAAGTGAAGACTGCCTCTATTTAAACGTGTGGACACCTGCCAAAACCGCCGAAGAAAAGCTTCCCGTTATGGTTTGGATTTATGGTGGAGGATTCAGTTTCGGAACTACTGCCGATCCGGTTTGTAACGGAACTTCCCTGACTAAAAAAGGAGTAGTTGTGGTTGCTATTCCTTACCGAGTTGGTCAAATTGGATTTTTGGCACATCCTGAACTAAGTGCTGAAAATCCAAACAAAGTATCGGGTAACTATGGTTTGCTCGACCAAATTGCCGGCTTAAAGTGGGTACAAAACAACATTGCAGCCTTTGGCGGCGATCCTGATAAAGTAACCATTTTTGGTGAATCGGCCGGTGGAATATCGGTAAGCATGTTGTGTGCATCACCATTGGCAAAAGGTTTATTTAATGGTGCCATCTCTCAAAGTGGGGGTTCTTTTGGGCCAACACGGCCAACAACCTATCCAGGTGAGAACATGAAAACCCTAAAGCAAGCCGAAGAAAACGGAGTACAGTTTATGCAGGATGCTGGAGTTACTTCAATTGCTGATTTACGAAAACTAAAGGTCGAGGATTTGCCCTTGGGCATGGGAATGGGAGGAGCCTGGCCGATAGTTGATGGTAATGTAATTCCCGATGTTCAAACGAAGTTATACGAAAAAGGAAATTATAACGATGTTAATGTTGTAATTGGCTATAACTCAGATGAAGGCCTTAGCTTTTCTCGTGAAAGGAAGCCTGAAGAATACATTGCAAATGTGAATACCCGCTATGGAAAATTCGCAGATAAATTAATCGAAGCCTATCCTGTTGCTGAAAACCGTGTGCCAAAAACTGCACGCGATTTAATGCGTGATGCGGCCTTTGGATGGCAAACCTGGATTTGGGCGCACCTGCAATCACAAACCGGAAACTCTAAAGTGTACTACTATTATTTTGATCAGCATCCCGATTTCCCCGAAGATTCTCCAATGCACGATATGGGATCGCCTCATGGACAGGATGTTGCCTATGCTTTTATGACACTTGATTCTTTAGGAAGAAACAATATCACCGAATCTGATCGTCAACTTTCAGAAACAATGGGAACTTACTGGACCAATTTTGCCAAATACGGAGATCCCAATGGAGAAGGTGTTCCCGAGTGGCCAACATTCAGCGACGAAAATCCGAATGTTATGTACCTGACAGACCAACCTCATATCGGTCCTGTACCTAGTGAAGAATCGTTGAAAGTCTTAGACTCCTATTTTAAATGGCGAAATACACCCGAAGGATCTGCCTGGGCGAAATAATGCTATACCATGGAGCGAACAAATCGAAATAATAGTAAGAAGAATATGCGACTCTTTAGTCAAATAGTAGTTGCTTTAGTATGCACGATGTTGATTTTTTCTTGTGCTACACAAAATACAAATTCCAATTGCGAAGATTGTATTTCAGAACCCGGTAAATATTCAGGTTACAGCTTCCCAGTTTATGCCGATGAATACGATATTACTTCTCAATATGTAGAGATGAGGGACGGTGTGAAACTGGCCATCGATATTTGTCGGCCAATCGATTCCATCACCGGAAAAGTAGTTGAAGAGCCACTACCTGTTTTGTGGATGCACACCCCGTATAATCGGCGGTACAATGGCAATTACGAGGATATGACGGTAGAATGCTACGCAGGAACAGCTGCGAAGTTGGTAAAATATGGTTATGTGGTGGCTACTGTCGATTACCGTGGTTTGTATGCATCGTTTGGACATAACGAGAACTTTAACCGTGGCCAATGGTTAAGTGTTGCCCGTACCGATGCCTACGACATTACCGAATGGCTGGCAGTACAACCGTGGAGCGATGGAAATATCGGAATGTGGGGATGTTCGGCCACGGGCGGAAGCCAAATGCAAGCTGCCACAACAGCACCACCTCACCTAAAAGCGATGTTCCCCATGAGCTTTGAGTTCGATGTGTACGATTTTCGGGTGGCAGGAGGTATGTCAACTACATTTAGACCCTGGCCTCAACCGGATGATGGATTGACTGCACAACAACGTAGGGACTTAATGGCAGCACCTGTTGATGGTGATGCCGATAGTACCTTATTGAAACAAGCCAGTGCCGAACACGAAGGAACCATAGAAAGTATAGGTGATATTCCATTCCGTGATAGCTATTCATCAAATCTTACAGATGATGCCGTAAAACAATGGTGGCAGGTAAGCAGTCCTTCAAATTATCTGGATGAAATAAACGCTTCCGGTATTGCCATGTACATGGCCGTTAACTGGGACGAAGGAAATACCAAGCCAGGTCCATTTTTCGCGCTTAATAACTTTACTGTTCCCCGCAAATTGGTCATTGGTCCGGGTGTACACTGCGACTGGTATACATCGATTAAGATGACCGGTTTTGATGTGTTGGTTGAAGAATTGCGCTTTTTCGATTATTGGCTGAAAGGAATCGATAACGGAATTATGGACGAAGATCCGGTTTATTATTTTACATATAATGCTCCGGAAGGAGAAGAATGGCAGTCTGCTGCAACATGGCCATTGCCTGAAGAAAAAAGAGTTGAATATTACCTTGGAGATGGATTGCTAAGTACCGCCGAACCAAACGAACCAGGAAAAGACGTGGCAACCGTATCTTACGATTTTAGACCAAATTCAACAACCAAAGGTGCAGTCGTTTACGAAACAGAAACGCTTACGAATGATATTCAGGTGACCGGGCATCCTACCATTGAGATTTGGGTGTCGTCTACTGCAACAGATGGCGATTTTGTAGCCACCATTCAGGATGTTGCACCCGATGGAAAACTTACATCCTACAATGTTCAGGGCCAGCTTAGGGCTTCGATGCGCAAACTGGCAGAACCACCATACAATAAACTCGGATTGCCCTATCATAGCTGTAACGAAGCCGATGTTCAGCCATTAGTACCTGGGGAACCTACACTATTAGAATTTTCGATATTACCTATTTCAATGATTTTTAAAGCTGGCCATAAAATTCAACTGGCCATCAGTTTCTCCGGACGGGGAACTCCACGTTTGAATCCGGCTCCTGAAGTAACTATTTATCGGGATCAAAAACACCAGTCTGTACTTACCTTACCAATAATTGAACGCTAATGAAGAAGTTATTTCAATATAGCGTCCTGTTCTTTTTGGTGATAAGTGTTAAAACCTTGTCCGCTCAGGATTTCACACCACCAGAATTGGAATTTACCTGCGAATTGAAGGTCACTATCGATCAGGCAATGAATTTGGGAACAACGCCACGAGGTGAACGTATCATTTTACCCATCTCAGGCGGAACATTCGAAGGACCGAAAATGAAAGGAGTTGTTTTGCGTGGAGGTGCCGATTATCAGTATGTCAACAAAGAATTAGGCCGTACCGAATTGGAAGCCATTTATACCATTAAAACAGACGACGATGTGTTGATTCATGTACGAAACATTGGAATTATCTATAATCCTAAAGATGACAAAATAAGCACGGCTGCCCATTCTGGCGATTTCTATTTTCGTGCAGCACCGAAATTTGAGGCTCCGGTCGATTCAAAATATGCATGGCTCAACAATGCAATTTTTATATGCAAACCGGAGGGTAAAAAGGATTATATATCCATCCAAGTCTGGAGGGTGAAATAGGTTAATAGTAATTTGAATTGAGTTTTATTTAACAATTGAGATATGAAGACTAAATATTTGATCCAAGTAATATTTATTTTATGTGTAATTAATTATTCATATGGTCAGAGTCGGCAACTTTTTAATGCAAACTGGAAATTTGCCTTGCATGAACACCAGGGAGCACAAGCGGTAAATTATAACGATAATGATTGGGAAATGGTGATACTTCCTCATGATGCCAGTATCAGCGGAGAGTTTGATCAATTAAACTCAACATCAGCAAATGGGTGGTTACCACATCAGGAAGGCTGGTATCGAAAAACTTTTACGATTCCAAAGGCTGAGGAAGCGAAAAAAGTGTTTATCAATTTTGAAGGTGTTTATCGCAATTCTAAAGTGTGGATTAACGGGCAACTTTTAGGCCACAATTTGAATGGCTATTTAGGCTTTGAATACGATCTAACCCCATATATAAAATTTGGACAGGAAAATGTGATTGCTGTACATTACGACAACCGTATAAAAGGTACATCACGATGGTATACAGGTGAAGGAATTTACAGAAATGTATGGTTGAAAGTGGTAAACCCTGTTTATGTAGCACATAATGGCACATATATCACAACCCCTATTGTATCTGAAAAACGAGCAAAAGTTATCGTTGAAACAGATGTAATACAGGAAAGAGGCGAAGATGGAGAAATTACCCTTGAAACAGAATTGATCGATCCCCGGGGAGATGTGGTGGCTAAAAAAATGGATGTAGTTTATCTCCAGTTTTTCAAAGAACATACCTTTCATCAGGAATTTAATGTAAGCATGCCAAATTTGTGGGATACTGAAGACCCGAACCTGTATTATGCAAAAACTAAATTATTCTTAAATGGGGAGTATCAGGGTGAATATCAAACCCGATTTGGAATTAGGAACATTGAACTGAGACCAGACCATGGATTAATGTTAAATGGCAAGAAAGTTTTTGCTCAGGGAGGTGATATACATCATGACCTTGGTTGTTTAGGTGCGGTAGCTTTAAAGGAAGGTTATCGTTACCGCTTACAGCAGTTAAAAGATATGGGATGTAATTCTATCCGCTTAAGCCATAATCCTCATGCGCCGGATTTACTTGACCTTTGTGATGAAATGGGTATTTTAGTGATTGCTGAAGCCTTTGATAAATGGACTTCGCAGTATTATGGAGGTGAAGTTGCATTTCGTGATAGTTGGAAAGAGGATTTGGAACGATTCATTAAAAGAGATCGGAACCACCCTTCCATATTCATTTGGAGTGTCGGGAATGAAGTAGATAAGCAGCGTAGAATTATTGATAAAAAGTTCGAAAAAAATGAGGATGCCGTAACGCAAGGGGCGGATGTTTTGAAAGAGCTTGTTCAGTTTGTTCATCAGCTTGATCCCTCTCGAAAGGTTACTGCGGCTCTCTTTCCTGCCCGAAAGGATGTTCAGTTTGAATGGGACAATTGGGGCAAACACGATGAATTTATGAAAAGTTTGCCTCCTGCAATGGCCTTCAATATGGATGTTGTCAGCTGGAACTATACGGGTAATTTCTTTGATATTGACCATAAGAACTATCCGCAAATGATGTTTATTGCATCAGAAACGGGTACGAATCTTGATTTTGGAAACAGAAAGAATTCGATGCTGGAGTTTGATAAAGAACATGTTATTGGTCATTATTACTGGACAGCTTTATCGTACCTGGGCGAATCGTTATGGCCTAATAAAAGTTGGGACAGGGCTTTTTATGGAATGGATGAGCAAATAACGCCAATTGGCCATATTTACCAATCATTATATCAGGAAGAACCCAAACTTAAAATTATGGTGAAAGAGCCGGACACAGTAAAGTATCAGGCTTGGGATAAACACTACCCAAACAAACGTTGGAGTTGGTACCCAATGTTGGATCATTGGAATTTTGAAGATGGTGTTGAATTGGAGGTTCACGCTTTCACAAATTGCGACGAAGTAGAATTATTCCTGAATAGTAAATCATTAGGCACTCAAAAGCTTGTTCAAGGAAAAGAACCTGTTCTATACTGGAATGTAGAGTATGCTGAAGGCTCAATTACTGCAATAGGTAGGCGCAATAATTTAATGGTTGCTAAAGACACACTTGTTACTTCAGGGAAATCAACAAATATAGTTCTGACTCCGAATAAAAAGATACTAAAAGCTGATGGTAAGGATTTGGTGTATATAAACGTAGATTTTAGAGATAAAAATAAAAATATTGTTCCGGAAGATAGACTGATTAGTTTTGAATTGACCGGGCCGGCAATGATAGCAGGTGTAGCTAATTCGAATATTTTTTCAGATGAACCATGGCAAGGCACTAAACGAAGTACGACAGATGGGAAGTGCCTTATTGTTTTACGATCAACCAATAAAGGTGGAATAATAAAATTGACAGCTAAAACGAAAGGGATAAAGTCAGGGAAAATTGAATTTGAATCTATACAAGAAAATTAAATGTAGTGTATTCTGATTATTGATACAGGATTACACCTGATTATTACAGAGAAGCTTCTACAGTTAAGACGGAGTTGTTAGATATAGATTTAGATAAAAAGTAGCCGAACATTCATCCTTACATTCTATAAATTTTGGTAAGAGAAACGATATGCCATTAAACAATCATTGCATTATAAAAGATACTTAAAATGAAGAGAAATCTATTAGTTTTATCCATTCTGCTCATTACAAATGTTATCAGTTTTAGTCAGGTAGTAAAAACCAAACTAATTGATAATGGCGGAAGTGGCAATTATAAAGCCATTGCTGTAACTGAAGAAACCTTAGCCGACTTTGTTGTTTACCGACCGGAAAATATCAAAAAAGCGGTCAAGAAAGAAGGCAAACTACCCATCATGGTTTGGGCCAACGGTGGATGTATGAATTCATCTATTCATCAAGAAAAATTATTGAACGAAATTGCCTCACATGGTTATGTCATTGTTGCTATTGGAAAATTACAAATGACTGTGGAAGAGCGAGTGCACCAAGTTACACCTGATGATGAACTACTAAAGGCCTTAGACTGGATTTCAGAAAGAGCAAATTTAAAAGGTACAGACTACTACAAAACTGTTGATCTTGATAAAATTGCAGCTGGTGGGCATTCATGTGGGGGTGCTCAAACACTTCGAATTGCCGATGACCAAAGGATTAAAACTTATCTGATATTGAATGCTGGTATGGGAGACATGACAATGGCTGGTGCAAGCACTAAATCGCTGAAGAATCTGCATGGAAAAATAATTTACATGATTGGCGGCGAAACTGATATAGCTTATCCAAATGCAGTAATTGATTACGAGCGAATCAATGATGTGCCTGTTGTTTTTGCAAACCATAAAACTGCTGGACATTCTGCCACTTTCGCTAAGGAGTACGGTGGTTCATTTGCACAAATGACAATCGATTGGCTCGACTGGGAACTTAAGGATATTGATAATGCATCCATTTTCCTTGAGTCAGATTTGTGGAAATATCCGGTATGGACAATAAAATCGAAGAATTTTTAAATACAATATCATTTTCTAAAACCTAACTTATGAAAAGATTACAAGCAATATTCCTAATTAACCTGTTTATGTGGGGTGCATGTTTTGCACAACCCGGGCCAATAAAAACAGGTGAGAACATAGCCGTAACTACTACAAAATATGGAAAAGTCAGAGGTTATATCGACGATGGAATTTTTGCATTTAAGGGAATCCCTTATGCTAAAGCCGATCGGTTTATGCCTCCTCAATCGCCCGATCAGTGGGACGATGTAAAACAGTGCACGATCTACGGCCCTCAGGCCATGCAGGGTAAAGCTCAAAATTGGCAGGGACAGGGCGACTACAACTTCGGATTTCAGTTCGAAAAAGAAGCCATGGACGAAAAAGAATGTTTTGTACTTAATGTTTGGTCAAAAGGACTCAATGATGGCAAAAAACGTCCGGTTTGGGTTTGGATTCACGGCGGCGGATATTCTGCCGGTTCTGCTAATCAATTGCCTTTCTTTGATGGACGTTCGTTGGCTGAAAAAGGCGACATTGTTGTAGTTACGGTCAATCACCGATTGAATACCTTAGGCTATTTGGACTTGCGGGGGTTAGGCGGAAAATACACAGAATCAGTAAATCTTGGAATGCAGGACTTAGTGGCTGCACTACAATGGGTTAAAGCAAATATTGAGAACTTTGGAGGCGATTCGAATACAGTAACCATTAACGGCCAATCAGGCGGTGGTGGCAAAGTATCGGTTTTAACGGCTATGCCCTCTGCTGCCGGATTATTTCAGCGTGCAATTGTACAAAGTGGTTTATCAAGTATTCCGGATGATGAAAGTTCAAAAGAATTCGGATTGGCATTTGCCGCTGCTTTGGGAGTCAATCCACGCAATGCCGACCATTTAAATGATTTTACTTATGAAGAACTGGTTGAGGCAGAACGAAAAGCTGCCGGAATCCTGAGAGCTTCTGGAAGTGAGATCAGAGGTGGTGCGGGCCCGGTTATAGATGGTAAATACATCACGCACAATCCGTATGAAAAACCTCTGCCCGAATTTTCAAAAGATGTTGCCATGTTAATTGGTTCCGATTTAAATGAATTTTCATATTTCAATCGTGCCATCATCACTCCTCAAACAATAGAAGAAGTGAAAGAGAAAATCGGACAACGTTTTGGAGAAGACAATGTTGAAAAGTACATCAATCTTTATCAGAAAGCGTATCCTGATGACAAAGAGCCACAGCATATGTTAACCTTTGATACGATGTTCCGTAACGGTGTTGTTAAATTGGCAAATGCAAGAAGTGGGTCAGAAACAGCACCGGTTTATACATATATGTTTACCTGGCAATCGCCAGTTAACGATGGAAGCCTGGGAGCTTGTCATGGTATGGAACTGCCATTCATGTTCAACAATATTGCATTAGCTCGCACTTTAACCGGTGGAGGTAAAGACGCTTATAAAATGGCTGATAAAATTAGTTCTGCATGGATTAACTTCGTAAAAACAGGAAATCCGAGTTGTAAAGAATTACCTGCATGGGAAGTTTACAGTCCGGTAGAAGGTGCAACCATGATTTTCGACAATGAATGTGAAGTTGTGATGAATCACGATAAGGAATTACTTGAACTCATTAATGAGTCAGGAAATCGTCGCGGACCATTTGGACCCAGATAACTCGCTTTCCCAGGGTGATAGAAATTAATTAGAAATTACAATTCAAATCCATAAATACGGTAAGATACAATGAAGACAAAAAAGCAACTTATAGCAGTTATAACGCTGGCAATGTTACTCCCTGTTATCTTTATGATAGCATTTGCAGGAGTCAAGGAGAAAACGATCCCAAGTAGACCAGAAGGCCCGTGTGATATCTACGCCGAGGACGATTGTCCATGCGTTGCAGCACACAGTACAACACGAGCTTTGTATGCATCCTATAACGGTCCCCTTTACGAGATAATGCGAAAGTCGGATGGAAAAAGGATGGACATAGGTGTGGTACAGCCCAGTGCTGGCGAGCCGGGTGGATATGCCGATGCTGCAGCTCAGGATGATTTTTGTAAGGATACATACTGTTGGATAACAACTCTTTATGACCAGTCTGGCAAAGGAAATCATTTGAAACAAGCACCGCGTGGAGCATTTTTGGGCCCCTCATTAGGTGGATTAAACAATGTCCCCATGGCCGACATGGCTCCCGTTACGCTAATGGGACACAAAGTATATGGTATCTTTATCGCCCCTGATATGGGTCTTCGTTGGAACGATGCCAAAGGAACCGCAGTAGATAATCAGGCTCAGGGACAATATTGGGTAATTAACGGACAACATTTTAACGATGGTTGCTGCTTTAATTATGGAAATGTTGAAACCGACAGTCGCGATGATGGAGATGGTACCATGGAATCGACCTATTACGGGAATGCGCGTTTTTGGTATTACGGACAAGATCAGGGACCATGGATTATGACCGATCAGGAAAATAATCTGGTAGGTTGTGTAAATCCTGATCCAAGAGATAAATTTTGTGCTGACCTGCCAAGTATTTCGTGGCGCTTTGTAACAGCAACAGCTGATGGAGAGCCGGGGCACTGGAGGTCGATGGGGGCCGATGCTCAAAGTGGTGATTTGCAAGTGATGTACGATGGTGGCCGAATAATTAACGACCGCTTCCCCGAAGGAAAAAGCAGTTACGACCCTATGCGGAAGCAGGGTGCCATCGTATTAGGAAACGGTGGCGATAATAATAATTATTCACAAGGAACTTTCTATGAAGCCGCTATGACCGCTGCCGGAACTTTTCCTTCGGAAGAAACCAACCAAAAGATTCAGGCAAATATTGTTGAGGCATCTTATGCGGTTGCACAAGTAAGTATTGCTCCCTCTTCCGCCACCGATACACCTCCAGGACTGCAAACATTTGCCCCAAATTCGGCACAAAACACAACCGTTACTTTTAAAAATACAACGCAAACTCCTGTTGAAGGTCTGCAATTGAGCATTGAAACTCCTAAGGGATGGACGGCAGTTATTTTAGGTACCAATGAGGAAATCAAGCAATTCGAAGAACTCATTCAACCGGGGCAAAGTGTGAGTGTGATCTTCAATGTAAAATCGGGCTCGAAAACGCTGAATGGTGATATTAAAGGGCTTGCAACTTGGAAGAACGCTGCCAATGGCATTACACAAACTGAATTTGCCATTGAAAAAGTTCGTAATGTAAATCCGGTAAAAATCAACGAATTTGCCATCGGAAGCGGAGAGAATTTTACCAACACCTTTATAGAATTGTACAATGCCAGTGATGAGGATGTCGATATATCAAACTGGTCATTGACACATCACGCAGCTGAAATGCCAATTTTCTCGTCGATAAATATTCCTTCAGGCACCAAATTGGCGGCAAACGACTTTTATCTTTTAGGTTTGTCAACTTCAGGTTTGTCTGTTCCTGCTTCAGAAGGAGAGTCTGTCATTTATGTAAGAAGTACAACCGGCATGTCGGTTGGTGATGAGATTATTATTGGGACAGGCGACAATAAAGAAATCCAAACCATCAAGAGCATTTACAATCCGGCACCAAAAGAGGAAGAAGAAGCGCCACGTGGCTGGGGGGCAAATTACGGCTATCGTTCTGCTTTGGCTCCGGGAACTGCAACAACAGTTTGGTCGCCACTTCCTGAAGGTCCGATTATCACTTTCCCAAAAGGATCAACCAGTATACCGGTTGAAAGTGTGGATAACTTTAAAGTTGGTCAGAAAATGGCCATCGGTTATGGTTCTACTTTCCCTGCAGTGGCCAGCGATATTGAAAAGTATGAGGTGGTAACTGTTACAGAAGTTGGTAAAAGAGGAACGCAGGCCTGGCTATCAGCCGATGCAAAAATTGGCGACACCAATATTAAAGTTTCATCGGTAAAAGATATTTCTGTTGGCGATAGCATCCGTTTGGATATTGCCAGCGAAGGCCACGGAATTGAGTGGGTAAAAGTTAAAAAGGTCGGAACTGCTTCTGTTCGCAATACGTTTGGTGGACCACTAAGCAAAGAGGATCAGGGAACAGGATTGGAACTGAAAGAGCCATTGAAGTTTAACCACTCGTACAACATGCCGTTTAGTGTGTGGGGAACCGGAATCAGTTTTGAGCCGGCTACTGCTTTCGATCATAAAAGTAACGAACCGGTATTGCCACTTTGTTTTTCAATTACACTGGATGAACCTTTGGCTAAAGATCATCCGATAGAAGATGTAATAATTGGATCCAAAGTTACAACAGCCGGTTACCAGGGCGATGTTCAACCCGACCAGTTTTTTGGCGGGCCGGCACTTTCTTATTATGCAGGAAATTTGGTACTGCGCGATGCCGATGGTAATGTAGTTGACGGATTGAACTATGGAGAAATTGTAGATCCATGGTCATCTGAAGGTTACCACGCCATTTCCGGTGCCGGAGAATTAGGTTGTTATACCGAATCTCCGGCTATAGGAGGCGGTACAAGCCGCAGAGGCTCCGAACCGTCGAGCTTGCCAAAAAGAAGTACAGGTAGATTCCCCGATGGAAACGACGCCGACAGCAACTGCAACGATTTTGAAATGCAAAAAACAGTTTCGCTGGCACTGACTACCAAGGCTGGTTCAAATAATATTAAGGTCAATAACCTTGCTGATTTCAGAATCGGACAAAAAATTGTAATTGGCATGGACAAGAGCGAAACTGCTAAAATTACGATGGTTGGAACAGCTGGTGGTTCTTTAATAAGCACTGCAGTTGAAGCTGAAGCTACTGTAATTCCTGTCGAGAATATTGCAGGTTTTAGTGCTGGTCAGACCATTACAATTGGCAGCGGCGAAAATCAGGAAACAGTAGTGGTTGAATCGGTTACCAACAGACGCAGATTCTGGTGGCGACCAAGTGATAATGATGATGGGCCAAGTATTTTTATTACTACAACCGAACCGGTAGCAAAAGCGCATAAAGTTGGCGAACAGGTTTCGGGTTCGGGAATCACCTTGTCAACACCACTTCAAATGGTTCATGAAAGTGGAGATCAGGTGGCCAGTAATATTCCGACGCCGGGCGCTCCAAATCAGTTTAATTAGGGTTGAAAAAAGCGAACTAAATTTTTAATACTATGTAATAAGGCTGTTACCGGCTTTATTACATAGCTTTTCCCAATGAAGGATGAATGGCGAACAGGATCGATAAAAACACAAAGAACTGGCCACTTTGGCGTATTGCAATTACAGTATTAAATCTCTTTGCGATAGCCTTGAGTATTGTTCTCAGCTGGCATTATTTTAAAGATGGTGCCATGCCGGGGTGTGGAACAGGCAGCTCGTGCGATCAGGTTTTAAGCAGTCGCTGGTCATCCCTTGCCGGTATTATTCCGGTGAGTGGATTAGCGCTGGGGGCCTACCTCGCCCTGTTTATTGCAGGTTTATATTTAAGTAGCTCTGTTGAGCTGTCGATTCGTCGTTTGTCGTGGAGCTTCATGACAATTTTAGGTGGCACAATTATCGGAAGTGCGGTTTGGTTTACCATCCTCCAAAAGTGGATTATTGAAAGCTTCTGCATTTATTGCATGACAGCACATGTTACCGGTTTTATACTATCAGTATTAATTATTTGGCGAGCCTTAAAAGAAAAGGAAAAACCTACAAGTACAAAGCCACTGATAAAACCGGCTCGTACAATTGTTTTTATTTTGGCAGGGGTGCTGATCTCAGGAATTATGGCAACTGTTCAGTTTAAATCAACGCCTTCGGCTGTGGCAAAGACTAGCGATCAACTGAGTTTACAAACAAAAATTAATTACAGCGAAGCACCCATAATCGGGTCGCCGGATGCGCCTTACAAAGTAACTTTACTTTTTGATTACCAGTGCCAGCATTGTCAGAAAATTCATTTTATGATCAACTCAGTAGTTCGAAAATACAATGGCAAACTGGCATTTGTTTTGAGTCCGGCCCCCATGGAGAATGCTTGTAATCCTTATATACCGGCTAGTAAAACTACCTTTAAAAATTCATGCGAACTCGCAAAAATAAGTCTGGCAGTATGGCGGGCAAAACCCGAAGTATTCAAAACTTTTGAAAACTGGATGTTTACTTACGACTCAGGAAATACCTGGCATCCGCGAAGTCCGGATGCTGTAAGAGCAAAAGCTGCTGAGTTGATTGGACAGGGGAAGCTAAATTCGACTATAGCTGATCCGTGGATTGAGCAGTATTTACAACATGGAGTTAACCTGTTCGGACAAACACTTCAGAACGGACGAGGCGCCATCCCGAAAATGATTTACAACAACACCTGGGTAATTCCTGAACCATTCAATGCCGATGATCTTGTTACAATACTTCAGAAAAGCCTGGGAGTGCCGGAACAATAAAACATTCTTTCAAATTGGTTTATGAGGACCAAATTTAGTTTTTATATATTCAAACCACGTATTTCGAACTTAGAATTAGATTTATGAAATATCTTTCAATTCAGCTGATACTGCTTTTTTATGTCGTTTGTTCTCAAAATATTCAGGCATCTGTTGTAACTACAATCTATAATGTTAAAGATTACGGAGCCGTTGGTAATGGCATACATCTGGAAACCGATGCGATTAATGCAGCCATAAATGCAGCAGCTGAGAAGGGCGGTGGAACTGTCTTTTTTCCGGCAGGCGAGTACCTGAGTTTTTCCATTCGGTTAAAAAGCAATATTACTCTGAATATTGGCGCCGGAGCAACTATTATTGCTGCTAATATGAATGAGCATGATGGACAATATGATGCTCCGGAACCCAATAAATGGGGAGATTTGAAGTACCAGGATTTTGGACACAGTCATTTTCATAACAGCTTAATATGGGGCGAAAACCTGGAGAATATTACAATAACAGGTACCGGAATGATTTACGGGAAAGGACTTCAGAAATGGGGAAATCCTACTCCCGGGCTCGGAAATAAATCGATAAGTTTAAAGCTTTGTAAGAATGTTATCCTGCGCGATTTTACCGTTTTGCACGGCGGCCATTTTGCCATTATTACAACCGGTGTCGATAATCTTACTATCGATAATCTGAAAATTGATACCAACCGCGATGCCATCGATATAGACTGTTGCCGCCACGTTCGTATTTCAAACTGCAGTTTAAACACCCCAAACGACGATGCGCTTGTTCTGAAAAGTTCGTATGCTTTGGGCTATGCAGCACCAACCGAAAATATTACAATTACCAACTGCGCGGTTATGGGTTTCGATGAAGGAACATTCCTCGACGGAACTTACCGGAAAACGCAGGAAGTTGCTCCTGACAAAGGTGCTGTTACGGGCCGCATTAAATTTGGAACCGAATCGAACGGTGCATTCCGGAATATCACCATTTCAAATTGCACCTTCGAACATTGCCGGGGCCTGGCTTTTGAAACGGTTGATGGCGCAATATTGGAGGATGTTACCGTATCGAACATTGTAATGAAAGATATTCTTAATTCACCGTTTTTCTTTCGTTTGGGCAGAAGAATGCGCGGGCCGGAAGATTTGGAAATTGGCACGTTTAAAAGAGTATTGGTTGACAATGTTGTGGTTACCGCATCAAGTCCGCGTTATGGCTCGCTACTGATGGGAATTCCGGGGCATGATGTGGAAGATATCGTGTTCTCAAATATCTGGATCAAGATTAAAGGTGGCGCGCCCGAAAGTCAAACTAGTGTACAGGTGCCGGAGTTGGAAGATGCGTATCCCGATCCCAAAGAGTTTGGAGATATTCCGGCATATGGTTTTTTTATCCGACATGCCAAAAATATTCAAATGAATAACATCAATCTGGAGTTTGAGCAACCCGACGGTCGACCGGTTTTTATTCTTGATGATGTAAAGGGTGCTGATTTTTTCAATATTAACGCAGAAGTAAAACAAGACGTTCCTGTGTTTTGGTTAAAAAACGTCTCTGATTTTTCCATCGAACGGGTTAATAATCTCGAAAAACTGCAGCTGGACGATATTGATGAAATCAAACTATAATATTATTCCCTGTTCGTTGTTAAAATCACACCTCCGTTGGCTTGCAGAAGCAGATCAAATTTGCCTGTCTGGTCAATGGTAATTTCCTTTTTAAACGGTGTGAGATCTTTTTCGTCACCATAAAATGTTACTGTTTCTCCTGCCAGCATTGGTAACTCCACCTGCAGTGAGAGCGGCTCTTTATTTGCATTCACACCTACAACATACCACTGATTTTTATGTCGGCGGGCCAGCACCACATATTTTCCCGGATAACCATCAATAAAAACAGTTTCGTCCCAGGTGGTCTTCACATCTTTCATAAAATCGATTTCAAACCGTGGGACATCAGTCAGGTTATTGGGTGCCAGTGCAAACATTTGAACCGAATTTTGAAACAGGACAGAAGTTGCCAGTTGGAAAATATCGGAAGTAAGGCGAGTGGTTCCTCCATCGTTTGTTCTGTTGTGACGTTTATTGAGCAAAACAGGGCCAAATTCCATACATCCCACAGCATTTCGAATGAAAGGGTGCAAACAGGCGTTGAAAGCTTCCATATCGTTGGCATGCTGGGTGAAAATCAGGTTCTCCGAAGCCAGCACAGCTTCGCTTCCCACATAGTTTGGGTACATACGTTCCCACCCGCGAGGCAAAGTACAACCATGGAATATTATCATTATTCCATACTTGTTGGCATCGGAAAGAATTGCTTCGTAAAGCTGCATGGTTTCTTGTTTGTCGCCGCCGAAGAAATCAATTTTAAGTCCTTTTACCCCCATTTTCTGCAGCCATTCCATTTCCTTTTTTCGTGCAATGGCATTGTCCATTTTATGCTTTGGCCCTTGTGGTGCATTGTTCCAGATTCCGTTGGAATTATACCACAAAAAAACATCAACTTTTTTAGAATGGGCATAATCAATCAGCTCTTCCATTTTTTCGTAGCCCACATTTTCATCCCAAAGGGCATCCATTAAAATATATTCGTAGCCCATTTCGGCAGCAAAGTCGATATAAGTTACCTGGTCGTCATAATTCATACTCCAGTCCTGCCACATGATCCAACTCCAGGTAGATCGGCCAAATTTGTATTCCTGCGAGGCTTCATAAAGCGGATCAACCAGATCGTAGGCGATAGTCGTTTCAACAATTGGCTTTAAATTTTTGGCTACAGTAATAGTTCTCCACGGTGTTGATCCCGGCAAGGCAATCGCAGGATTTGAACTGCCAAAACCGTTGTTTTCGCCCGGTTCCGGATAGGCAATGGAATAAGTTCCATCCTTTGATCCTTCGCCAAGTCGCGAGCCACAATATTTGCCGCTTACTCCGGTTTCTGAAACCAACATCCAGCCATCTTCGCCAACATGAAAAAGTGAAGGGAAGGTATAACCTAAACCATATTTTGAGGGTGTTCCAAGCGGCTCATCCGGTACATATTCTTCTTCATAACTGGGTTTTGTCCCTTTCCATCCTATTCCCGGCGTAGCCTGCGGAGACAAAAATGTGGTCGTTTTATCAGGAAAGTTAAATCCCGTTATTTCCTTTTCAATAATGCAATTGGCAGTTTCCCCATATTGCGGGAGATTATACCGTAAGCCAATATTGTTATTACTAACTCTAAAAACGATATCGATTGTTTTGTCCTCTTTGTTGGTAAGCGTTACAAGTAATTCGTTGGCATTGTACACAACCGACGATTGTTTGATCTTAAGCTGCGAGTATTCTTTTGTGATCTTATCGCGACTTGTTGTTGTTAGTTTTAAATCCTTGCTAAAATCTCCGGCACTTGTAACCAGTCCAAGCGGAGAGTCTTCCAACATCACAGCATTGTTACATTTTACGGAAAAATAAGGTGTGCCTTCTTTTAAATTGAAGCTTAAATTCAGCTTTCCATCAGGGCTTTTCACAAGTTGTTCCTGAGCAAAGGCAGAGAGCGAAACTGCGATCAGAATTAAAGTAGCAAGGTATTTTTTCATGATATTGGTTTGTCTTTCAAAATGATATTATTGGTTTCCAAATAAAAACTGGCGGCACCAAACTTGTTCAACTAGCCTGGTAAACGGGTATAAATATATTATTCGCTATTGAATTAAAGAATTGATGAACAAAAAATAATATATCCTGGATTTAATTACAGTTCTACAGAATTCGACTTAATTTTTCCTATGGTTGATATTGATCTCCCACAACTATTTTATCGCCCGAATCATCTACCTCAAATAAATGTGGAATTCTTACCGTACGACCATTAACATTTGCATGACTGTGAACTGACATTAACAGTTTTCCCTCCAAAGTTCGAAACAACATACCATGGCCAAAGTTTGGTGGAGTAATCGGCTCTTCTTCCTGTATCCACGGGCCGTCTAATGTTCCGCTTTCAGAGTATGCTACTCCCTGTGTATAATCGCTTAAAGCCCAGCTGGTCCAAATCATTCCCAACTTACCTGTTTGCGTTTTAAATAAATAGGGGCCATCGGTTACTTTGTTGGGAACAATTCGTCCGTTAGGCTGCTTATCCTTACTCCACGGTGATTCAGAAGCAAAAAACATAATTTCTCTATTTCCAACGGTACCACTTAAATCAGGTTTTAACTCAATTTTTTCCATGGTACCATTCCAGTTATGCAACCATTCTTCGCAGTAGATCATGTAAGGTTTTCCGTTGGTATCTACCCAAAAAGTACCATCTAAGGTTGGCAGATCGGCAGGTAAATATGTTTCATCATCCATGGGAACATAAGGTCCATCGGGTTTGTCGCTTACCAAAACATGACTGGCACGTCGGTTTATCGCATTTCCTTTTACATTGTCTATTACCACTGCCTCGTTGGTAAAAGTGGCAAAGTAGTAGTACTTTCCTTTGTATTGATGCAATTCGGCTGCCCAAATCATTGGTCGCGGTCCCATCCACGATTCCGGATCAGTCTTGGTTACCTGATATGGCCCAGTCCACTTGGCGAGGTCTTTACTTTTCCAAAGCAAGCCCCCGGTTCCGGTCATGTAATACGTTGACGTAGCTTTATCAGCCAGAATGGCCGGGTCGCTTAATACAATATCGTTTAGCGGGATATTTTCTTTTACCTCAGGTTTCCAGCCCTGAGCGAAGATTGTGGTTGCGCTTAAAAGCAAGAAGAGTGTAGTTAATATTTTCATCATTTTAGAATTTTATATCAGTGTTATAATGTTTAGCAAGATTTTTTGCTTCCTTTTTAGTTATTTGAATAATAGCTCCGTGTTTAGGAGACGAAAAATTCGTGGTTTTCATGGCGCCATCGTTAAAGTGCCCTAAATCGGTGAATGTTTTAAAATCGGTGGTTTCGCAAAATCCAAAGTTGTGAGGCTGAATGCTGAAAACATCGTACATTAACACGTATTTGTCGCTGCCGATGCGTTTCCAAACATTGGGTGCTTCGCAAGCTCCCGGTTCCTGATCAACCATTTCGGGTTCGTATTTATACCCTTTATTGATATAGTCGGAGAAAGCCACTTTAATACCGCCTGGTCGCTCTTGTGCCACGTACATCATGCAATAACGCCCATCGGGCATTTGGGTGATGTCGGCATCAAGAACCTGTACCTTTTCATTGGGATATTCAAACAATAATTTGGGTTTGGTTACCAACTTGGTAAAATCGTCGTCGGTGTAAGCGTAATACAATTTTGTTAAGCCGTGTCCCATGCGCATGGTAAAATAGATCATCATTTTCTTTTCTTCAGGATCGTAAATGGTTTCCGGAGCCCACGCACATCCTATATTTTTAAAATCTTCCCAGGCTTCATCAAAAAGGAAATTTGTATGTGTCCAGTGAATAAGATCGTACGATTTCATCAAAACAAAGCCCCGGTTGTTACCCCAGTCATATTCTTCTTGCGGTCTTTCCCAGGTTGTTTCGCGATAGCCCAATTGTTTGGCAAATAAATGGAGATCGGTCATCACAAGGTAAAAAGCTCCGTCGGGGCCTCTTGAGATATGCGGATCGCGGATTCCCTTTTGGCTGGCTATTGTATCGCCTGCAATTATTGGCTGGGCGTCATTAACAGCTGTAAATGTATAACCATCAGTGCTGAGTGCCATAAACAAACTGTGTGTTGGGTCGGTAAAATAAACCATCAGATAGGCTCTCATATCTTTCTTGCTGATGCTTTTTGTTTGCGCAAAAGAATTCGTAGAAAAACATAAGGTTAACAGTAGGAGCAAGCTGTTTATTAATCGGAATCGTGTATTCATTCGTTTATATTTTGTTAGAATTAAATGGTCTACTGAATTTTCGCAATTATTTTACTTTTTCAACACTGGTTGTAGTCATTAAAATCGGTTTGTACAGGCCGTTCTCATCAAACTCCAGTTTGTCGATACACATGCTGCGGCTGTAACTTCCTCCTTTGGTTTGCATTCCTCCGTTGTGGTAAATAAAGTACCATTTGCCTTTGTATTCGATAATCGATTGGTGATTGGTGTTGCTGTTTCCTGCAATTTCGTTGATGATTCCCTTGTAGGTATAAGGTCCATCAATTTTGTCGCTAACGGCGTAGGCGATTCGCTCAGGAAAACCAATTGCAAACGAAAGAAAGTAAAGGCCGTCTTTTTTGTGCACCCACGGAGCTTCGGTAAACGGAAAGTCCATATCGCCTTCAATGGAGATGGTTTTTACGCCATAATCCATGTCATAAGAAGTCATGTCTTCGTTTAACTTCACGGCCCAGCATGCGCCATTGCCCCAAAGCAGCCAGGCCTGACCATCATCGTCGATAAAAGCAGCCGGGTCGATTGTACGCCAGCTATGACGTTTTCCCGGACTGTTTTCGTTGGTTAACAAAGGTTTTCCCAGGGCATCTTTGTATGGTCCCTGAGGACGGTCGGCAACTGCAACTCCAATTCCTGAAGTATTTGTACTTACATACCAGTAAAATTTGCGGTTTCGTCCAATAACATGACCAGCATAGGCAAACTCACCTTTGTTCCATTCAAAATCTTTCGCATAAAGCGGAATATCGTATTCAACAAAGTTTTTCATGTCGGTGGTGGCAAAACAGCACCAGTTTTTAATGTTGTAGAATTTCAGTCCCCCTTCAGCATCTTCGCCGGTGAAAATAAACAGGGTGTCGTTGTATTCCATTGCTGCCGGGTCGCAGGTGTATTTGTGCGTTACCACTGGGTTACCAGTTGCTTCCCATTTTTTTATGATCTTTTGTTGAGAGTAGGCCGATGAAATGCTTAGCAGACAAATCAGAATTGGCAATAATTTCCGTATTGATTGATACATCTTAATTGTATTTATATAGATAAAATTGATTAAATGTTATTCGTTCTTCACCAAAGAAACATCATCAACCAGGCAAAAGGCACCGGCTTTTCCATCGGCAAGAAAGCCAATTTCAACTTCGTTATTTTTTACTTTAACATGCTCAATGCTGATGGTTGCCCATGTTTTATTTTCTTCAGTCACCTTTACGTCAAAACGTTTATCACCCGATGTAGCATACATTTCGAGTTTATTGAACCCATTGCTGTTTTTGATTTTTGCTGTCAGGGTGTACGTTTCGTTTTCGAAAGTTACGAAAGGGGAGGAGCTGATTTTCTGCGATACCTGGCGCGTAAAATCAACCCTGTCGCTCATATTCAGACTCCGTTCACCAATAACCACCTTGCGTTCTTCTTCGGTATTAGCATGGTTTAAAACCGGCGAAAGTGAATCGAGCGAAACTTCAGTTCCTTTTAGTATTGTTGTTTGCCAGCCTAAAAGTCGTGTCTGTACCGGTTTTACCGGACTGGGCATTTGTTTCCGGTCGGCTTCAAAACTGGCATTTTTCACCCAGTTGTTGTTCTCGGCAACCTCCCATTCTCCCGTTTCAGTATTTAAATTCCATGAATTGAGTGAATTAAAGTGGGGAGTGTAACCATCAAACGACATGGGGCACCACTGATTATAACCCAAGCCGTTTCCGGCAAAGTCAGCCCAGCGGTCGCCACAGAAAATAACGGTTTCTTCTTTGCTGCCGCGAACGGTTACAAAAAATCCGGTTTGAGAAATATGTGCATAGTCGTCTTCAACGCCGGGGATTACCTGCATGTCGTTGGCAGGAAGATAAGGTCCCATAATATCGTCGGCTACTAAATAGTAGGCCAGAGAACCATCCCAACCGTACAATTGAGAGGCTGCCAGGTAATATTTTCCTTTGTATTTGAACATGCAATTGCCTTCGCGTCCGGCGCCTCCGAAAACCTGTTTGAAGTCCAGTAAAGTCAGCGTGTCATTTTTCAGGCCAATTTCTGAAATATAGATTTTATGACGGCCTTTTCCGTAGCTGTAAACCAAATAGGATTTTCCTGTGTCTTCGTCGGTAAATACGGTCTGGTCGCCGGTATTGGGCGTACCGATCCAGCTGGTCATGTCTTTTGCGTGTTGTTTTTTAAACGGACCTAAAGGCGAATCGGCAACGGCAAAAAGCACGCTGGCATTGTACTGAATAACCAATACGTACTGCTTTGCTTCTTTTACATAGGCAACACCCATTCGGCCAAGCCAGCCCCATCCTCGTCCTGAATCGCCAAATACTTCGTCTGGTGTTAAAACATTACCTTCAAACTTCCAGTTAACCAAATCGGTAGAGGAGTAGCACGTTACGCCTTCAAAATTATTCCGGGGTTGGGTAACCGAAGGATCTTCGCGATACATTTCGGCTTGCTTGTAATGTACTCCGTACCAAAAGTATTTCACCTCTCCGGTTTCAGGATGTGGAAACTGGAATATTCCACCGCCCTGGCTGTAAATCGGTTTTCCGTTTTTTGTGTCCCAGAAAGTGTCGTTCTGAATATTATTCGACTGAGCAAGCGACAACATACAACCCGTGAATGCTGTTAGGTAAATAAATAGAATGATTTTGCGAATAAGCAGACTAAGAATTTTTTTCATGAGTATAAGTTTGTAGTTGTGTTGTTCATATTGCGAATGAAAAATCAAGGTAGCTTAATAAGCTACCTTGATTGTGTTTTTGCTTTAATATAAAGCCAAAAGTTGTTACTTCGAAGTTATAGAAACTTTTGCTGTTTTTAAACCTTCTGCCGATGCTTCAATATCGATATTACCGGATTTATTATCTTTTGATTGCAAAATAAGCATTGCTTTTCCAAAGAATAGTTTTCTGTAATTTGCCACATACGGCTCAAGCGATTGTGGATTTCCGTTTCCAACTGCGGCAATCTCTCCTGGTCCGTTAATCGTAAAGTTGATCATATTTTCGGCTAATGGACAAAGATTTCCATCCTTATCATAAGCTTCAACCATTATGTAGCTTAAGTCGTTACCGTTAGCGTCAATCGTTGTTCTGTCGGGTGTCAATTTTAAGGAATAAGGTTTGTCGGCAGTATTAACTATAGTTTCACCAATAACTTCTCCTTCTTTATAAGCCACGGCTTTTAATTCTCCCGGCTCGTAAACTACATCCAACCACATGAGGCGGTAGCGCTCTTTTGAAACTTGCGACTGAGGTTTCTTTGCTTGTTTTCCCAACGATTTTCCGTTTAGGAATAATTCAGCTTCATCGCCATTGGTATACACAAACACCGGAATGGTGTCTCCTTCGTGACCTTCCCAGTTCCAGTGAGGCAGGATGTGAACCATGTCGTGATCGGGACGCCAGTAGCTCTGATAAAGGTAGTAGCGATCTTTGGGCATTCCGCAAAGGTCAACAATTCCAAAATAGGAACTACGAGCAGAATTGATAGGAGTGGGTTCTCCCAGGTAATCAAAACCAGTCCATACAAATTCTCCGGCAAGGTAGCTGTCGTTCTCCTGCCATAAGAAATCATCGTCGCAAACTTCGGCCCACCAGGGAGCTTCAACGTCATAAGAGCTTACTTGTGTTCTGGTTGCCTCTTTTCTATCGCGAACAAAATAAGCATTGTCGACAGTCACATCTCTTCTTCGTTGTACTGTTTCCTTCTCAACATCGGCAGATTTAGGAATATTACCATGATAATCGCTGGTGCTTCGTACTTTTATCGGCTCTAAAAAATCTGCAGGAATGTTTAAATCGTAATATCCACGTGTACTTACGGTCGATGCTGATTCACTGATAATAACACTTTTATTCGGTTCCATAGTACGTGCAGGCAACCAGCGCTGGCTGTAGTTATAGGAATGAATATCATAATAATCGAAGTGGCGCCAATGGGCATTTTGATTTTGATCACTAGCCATTGTTACCGGACGAGTGATATCGTATTTTCTTACAAAACCAACCATCGCTGCAAGTCTTTGCAATCCATAATTCGCATTGCCCTGAATATCGCCCATTTCGTTTCCAACACTCCATATAATTACCGATGGGTTGTTGCGGTCGCGCATTACAAAGTTTTTAATGGTTCGTTCTCCAAACTCGTAAAAATCGGTTTCGGGGGTAATATCTGCTTTGTTATCGTATTTATCGAAAGCTTCGTTAAAAACAAGCATTCCCATTTTGTCGCACAATTCAATCATTTCGGGAGCACAAACATTATGACTGTTACGAATGGCATTACAACCTATTTCTTTCATAATTTCGATTTTGCGCTCCATTGCTCGCTTGTTAAAAACTGCTCCAAGCGGACCGTTATCGTGATGAAGGTTTACCCCTTTAATTTGCACATGTTTTCCATTTAAGAAAAATCCGTCATTGGCTGTAAACTTAAAAGTACGAATGCCAAATTGTTCTTTGTTTGAATCAACAACTTTGCCGTCAACAATTACATCGGTTTTTAAAGTATATAATACCGGTGTTTCAAGATTCCACAAGCTTGGTCTGGTTATGGTCATCCATGAGTTAAATTCAAACTCTCCGTTTGCCGGAATGGTTTTTTCCTTAGTTCTGAAACTCTGAATTTCGTTTCCGTTAGGGCTGATAACTGTTGCCACAACGGTAGCCTTCTGGTCGTTGGAATTCTTGTTTTTTACATTGGTAAGAACACGCATTTCGGCATAAGCTTCTTTTACAACAGGCGTTGTGATGTAGCTTCCCCAAATTTCTTCGTGAACTTTATCGCTCACCATCATTTCAACTTTCCGGTACATGCCTGCTCCGGGATACCAGCGACTTCCATGATTTCGGGTGTCGACATAAACAGCAATGGTGTTCTGCTTACCAAAATTTACAAACTCGGTAACATCAAGATAAAAAGTGCTGTAGCCATAGTCCCACTTTCCGGCAAGTTTGCCGTTAATATATATTTGTGGGGAAGCCATTATTCCGTCGAACTTCAGGTAAAGTACTTTTCCCTGATCCTGTGCATTTACATCAAAGGTTTTTCGATACCAACCTTCGCCTCTCCACGGCAGTTTTCCGGTACCTCCGTTTCCATCAGGATCGAATGGACCGGTTATGGCCCAATCGTGAGGAATTTTAACGTTTTCCCATGATGAATCATCGAAACTTATAGCACTGGCATTTGTTGGATTTCCTTTGGTAAATTTCCATCCCTGGTTAAAGGTTACCCAATCTCCGGCAAACGCACCGGGAGCAGCAAAACTTAAAGTCAGAATTGCAAATAATACGAATTTACTTAGTTGTCTCATTGTTAATTTATTTCCAATTATAGTGAAGGTATTGTTTCTGCTTTTTCTATTTCAATTTCAACAGATGAACTTTCCAGACCATCGGCAGTGGCTGTAACTGTTATTTTTCCTGCTTTTTCAGCCTGAAGAATTGCTAAACACAAACCATTAAAAGCTTTGCGTTCATTGGTTTTTACCATTGAAACATCGCGCATATTTCCACTTTCAATTCCAATGATGTTAGCATCTCCTTTTATTTCGAATTTAATGAGGTTATCGGCTGTAGGTACAATGTTTCCGGAAGCATCGAGGATTTCAACGGTGCAATGAGCAACATCGTCAGCGCTGTTTGTAATGGCTGAGCGATCGGCCGATAAACGAATTTTTGCAGGTGCTCCGGCAGTTTTTAATTCCTCTACCACCACAATCTCGCCATCTTTCTTGCCCACTGCTTTTAAAGTTCCCGGTTCGTAAGCCACATCCCACGATACATGCAGGTCGGCAGTTGTTGGATTAACCTGTGGTTTATCGAAATGCGCCCAGCGTTCGGTCATTCCCTGGCGTGGAAATTCCATTCTTTTTTCTCCATACGACTTTCCGTTTACAAAAAGTTCAATGGCATCGCAGTTCGAATAACACAGCACTGGCATAATTTGTCCTTCGCGTCCTTCCCAGTTCCAGTGAGGAAAAAGGTGGATCATTGGATCTCCGTCTTTATCCCAATGGCTTTGAAAGAAATAGTACCCGTCTTTTGGAAAACCACAATTATCAATTATACCTGCCGATGAGCCTCGGCTCGGGTAACGCCAGGTTTCGCCATAATAATCGATACCGGTCCACATAAAATCGCCAATTACATAATCGTACATGGTGGTAAATTTCCAGCGTTGTTCAATAGGTATCATATTGGTATTGTAGCGAGGATTCACCACATCAGGATCGTCACCTATAAGATAAGTGCCTCTTGCACCGCCCAAACCACTTGATTCGGTTGAAACCATCAGCCAATCGGGGTGTGCATGACGGTCGATGCTGTACATGAGTTCGGTACGGTCGCGCCAGCGGTCAACATAGTTATAACCGACAATGTCCATTCCTTCCAGAAATTCAGGAGTTGTTGATCCTCCATCGGCAGCAATATTATCGCAACCTGCCGTAACCAGGCGAGTTGGATCTTCCTTGTGAAAAATTTCTACCAGTTTATCCAAAACTTTGTAACCTTCGGGTTTAGGTTGTTCCCGTATTTCGTTACCGGCGCTCCACATTACCACAGAAGGATGGTTTCTGTCGCGGTAAATAAAATCAGTTACGTCTCTTTCGTACCATTCATCATAAAAGGTATTAATTCCCTGTTCTACTTTTCCAATCTGCCACTCATCCAGCGCTTCATTCATTACCAATAATCCCATTTGGTCGCACAAATCATAAAACTCGGGAGCCATTGGGTTGTGGGCTGTGCGAATGGCATTACATCCTCCATCTTTCAGTATCTGAAATCTGCGTGCCCAAACCTGAGCAGGAACGGCAGCACCAACAGGTCCTCCGTCGTGGTGCACATTTACACCCTTCATTTTCACATTTTTGCCGTTTAACAGAAATCCTTTATCCACATCGTAAACTATTTCACGAATACCAATCGGAGTAGTTAATTCATCTACCTGTTTCCCGTTTGCATCAAAAACGATGGTATTCAGCGTGTACATGTATGGCGAATCCAAATCCCACAATTCCGGATTGGTAACTTTTATCTGCTGTTCGATTTCTGTTTCTGCATCGTTGCCTACCTCGAACCAGGCTTGCGATCGAGCTACTTCAATACCTTCGGCATTGTTTATTGTGGCCAGTAAACTTCCTTTTTTTACCTGTGGGGAAGCATTGGAAACAGCCGTTTTTACATTAACAATTGCTTTTTCTTCCGAAACCTCGGGCGTGGTAGCAAAAACACCCCAATGTTTTATATGAAGTGGATTGGAAATGACCAAACGAACGTGGCGGTAAATTCCTGATCCGGTGTACCATCTGGAGTTGGGTTGAAGCGAGTTATCAACTTTTACGGCTATTGTGTTTTCTCCTTTTGTAAGGTAAGGAGTGAGGTCGTAAGCGAAACCAACATAACCACTCGGGCGTTTTCCGAGCGAATGGCCGTTAATCCACACTTCGCTTCTCATGTGTATTCCGTCAAATTCGATGCGCACTTGCTGGTCGGTTTTTAAAGCCGGCATGGTAAATGTTTTTCGGTACCAGCCAATTCCGGTTACCGCAAAACCACCGCTACCTCTGGCAGGCGCGTCTTTATCCAGTTCTATTTCAATGCTCCAGTCGTGCGGAACATCTAATTTTCTCCAGTCATTGTCGTTAAAATTGGTTTGGTAGGCGTCCTCTTCGTCTCCTAAAAAGAAACTCCAGTTTTGATCCATTGAATAAACCTGGCGGGTATTTCTTTGTGCACTGCAAACCTGAGAAAGAAAAACCAGTGACAAAAATGCCGTGATCAATAAATTTTTGCTCATTGTGAAAGTTTTGTTGATTAGAAAATTGCTGAAAAAGAAATCAGGAGACAGGCGTTGATTATTCGCATATCTCCTGATTGATAGTTATTTGGTATAATCCGAATAGAGTTCAGGATAAATATCCATGTATTCGTTTGTATTTCCTTCACGGTCGAATAAGCCTCCCCATCCTGGTGAAGTAGCTTCCCAAATAAATGTTCCGTAACCTAATCCATTTGGAATATTGTGAACAATGTCGTTTACTTCTTTTCGGTTGTGGTGGTATTCCACAACAAATAATGGTTTTTTGTAGCGTTCAGCAAGGTCGTTAAGATTGGCTTCCAAATCTTCAAGCGTGCCATGATATTCCGGGTAATAAGACTGTCCGATAACATCGAATTTTACATCTCTGCTTAAAATCTTATCGAAGAAAGCAACAGACTCAGGATTTTGACCTCCGCAGGCAATGTGCACCATTACGGCAATTGTTGGGTCGGTTGCGCGAACTGCAGCACTGGCACAACGCAGCAACACACAAAAACTTTCCATTTCTTCATCCGAATCTACTTTGTCGGCTCCTTCAGGAAGTTTTCCCTGTGGCCATAACATTCCGTTGTTAATTTCGTTTCCAACCTGCACCATATCAGGGCGCACGCCTTCTTCGATAAAACGTTCGAGAACTTCAGCTGTGTAGCTGTACACTTGTCCTTCCAGACCTGATCCCTGGTTGCGTGCCCAAGAGGCCGGAGTAAATTGTTTTCCCGGATCTGCCCAGGTGTCGCTGTAATGAAAATCGAGCAAAAACTTCATGCCGGCAGCTTTTACGCGTTTGGCCATTTCAAGCGTTTTTTCCAGGCCACAATAGCCCTGGCCACCTCTTGAATAACCATTTTCGGCATTTGGATCAACAAATAGGCGTAATCTTATCCAGTTAAATTTATGATCGCTTAAAATATCCAATACATCTTTTTCCTCGCCACTGTCAGAGAATTTAGCTCCTCTGTCTTCCGATTGAGGAACAAAAGAAATATCGGCACCAATTACCGGCTTTTCAATTTCAATCGACCGTACAAATGGCGGTTCAACTACAGGCTGCGTTTCAGGATTTGAGTATTGCGCATAAATATTATCGTAAATGCTGAATATTTCTTCAGAAGCCTGTCCTTCGCGATTAAAAAGTATGCGGGTAGGTTCCCAGGCCATTGTTCCGTATCCCCGGTTATTGGGCACCGAACGAACAATGTCGTTAATAATTTTAATATTCTCTGCATCGGCACCGTATTCAGCAACACAAACAGGTTTGTTGTAGCGGGCCGATAAGTCGTATAGGTTTGTTTTCAGATCGTTATAGGTTTCGTGCCAGCGTTCGTAATACGACAGGCCGATAATATCGAATTCGGCATCGTATTTATTCATCTTATCAAGGAATTCGCGGCACAGTTTATTTTCGCCGCCAAGTGCCAGGTGAATCATTAATTTGGCTTCGGGAAGCACTTCGCGACATGCTTTTTCGCCCGCATTGTAAAGTCCCATCAATGATGCCCAGTCTTCTTCGGTAGCGTTGTCGAGCACTTTTCCTTCGGGCCAAACCATACCATGGCTGATTTCGTTTCCAACCTGGATAACATCGGGAGCAGCTCCGGCAGCAATAAATTCGTTTAAGGCCATTTTTGTATATTCATATAAAGTGTTTTCCAGCTCTTCGCCGGTTTGCCCTTCCCAGTCGGATGGTTTAAATTGTTTGTCGGGATCGGCCCAGGTGTCGCTGTAATGAAAATCGAGCGTAACATCCATTCCTGCATCTTTAGCGCGTTTGGCCATTTTTATGGTTTGCTCCAATCCGCAGAATCCACCGCCACCTCGTGAATAGCCGTTTTCGGCATTCGGATCAACAAATAACCGGAGACGAATATTGTTGAAATGATGATCTGCCATTATTTTGCAGATTTCCTTTTCGGTGCCATTTACATCGCTGTAGGTCGCACCACGCGATTCACCCTGGGGAACAAACGAAATGTCGGCACCAATAACAAAAGGAGGGGTTGCCTGTTTTTTGCAACTTGTTGTGGCAATTAATAATACGGAGATAAAAAGTACACACAAAAATTGTGGTTTACTGATAGGTTTGAATTGTTTCATAAGTTTAAAAAATTAAAAATTATCTTTAAACACAAAGTTATTTACCCATCTACACGTCAAAAGCATAAATAGGACAAAAACAGAAAATAAATTGCTTTTTTTGTTTTCCAGATTTAGAGGTTGGGTTGTTTATTCTGGTTATAGTTAGTGTGTTATGTGCTATTGCTCTGAAAACTGTCGGGGCGTTTTCCCAAATTCAGCACTAAAACATTTTGCAAAGTAAGAGTGGTTGGAAAATCCAACTTTGTACATTACCTCTGCAACGGTAAAATTTTTATTCGATAAAAGTATAGCAGCCTTTTTCATTCTTATCGACTTGATATATTCCACAGCAGTTAACCCGGTTAAGTTTTTAATTTTACGGTAGAGTTGTTTTTGGGTCATGTTGACATTTTTGCACAAGAAACTTACATTTAAATCGGGATTATCAATTTGTTCTTCAATTATTTTGGTTACCTGGGCTAAAAACTTCTCATCTTCAGAAACTACTTTATCTTCCGCAGGAGTTGAAAGTTTCTCAATCCGTAATTTTTTCCCCATTTGTTTTTGTACTTCTAATAATTGCTTTGTTCTTGAATATAAAATATTGGAATCAAATGGTTTAGCAATAAATGCATCAATTTTTAAGCTAATACTCTTGAGTTCGGTTTCTCTATCATCTTTGGCGGTTAGTAGTATGAGAGGAATTGTTGATGTTGGTACATTATTTTTTAGTCTCCTGCACATTTCAAGACCATCCATTACCGGCATCATAATATCCGAAATGATAATATCAGGTTTAAGTTCCGAGCAAATTTTTAATCCTGTTTTTCCGTTGTAGGCAATAACACAACGAAACTCGGGTACAAAAATATTATAAATGAAATTTGCAATAGCCACGTTGTCTTCAACAATAGCAATAAGGGGTTTTTCTTCCGATTCGTTTTGGGCATTTTTACTAACTTGTGTTGGTTCAGCTACACTGTTGATGACCGCCGGAATACGAACCGTAAAAGTAGTTCCTTCTTCGTGATCAGATTTGACTTTTACGGTACCACCATGAAGCTCGGCGAAATTTTTAACCAGGTATAAACCGATTCCGGTTCCTTCTCTGCCTCTGTTCGCCGGCGATTGGAAGAAACGCTGAAAAATATAGGGTAAATCCTTTTCCGGAATTCCCATTCCTGTATCGGATACTTTTATTTTTAGGATACTATCTTTTATATTGTATTTTATGGTCATAATAATTGTATCTCCGGGATTGGTATATTTGCATGCATTAGACAGCAGGTTATTGATTACCGACTCAATTTTTAAAACGTCAACATCAACATAAATTTTGTCTGAATTCGAGTTAAAGATAAATTCTATCTCTCTATCCTTCATATTATTTTCGTAAACTGAAAATATACTTTTGGAAAATTCCACAAATTCAATTCTTGATAATACAAGTCCGGCAGGGATATCGCTGTTGTCGCGATAGTACTCGATAGCTTGCTGAACCAGCGAATTTAGTTTTAATGCATTTTGCTGGATCATTTCTAATGCATCTTTCTCTTTAGGGTTTCTTATCTCATGAATTAAACCGCTAAGTGGTGCTATTATAAGGCTTAATGGTGTTTTAAATTCATGGGCGATATTGGTGAAAAAGTCAATTTTTAAGCGCGATTGTTCCAATGTTTTCTCTTTCTCAATACGTTCGAATTTTAGCCTGTTTCTCTGAATAAAGAAGTTAATACTCCAAAGGATTAGGCCGGCCAGTAGCAAGGCATAAATTACCCTGGCAAACTGCGTGTTATACCAGGGCGGAGTTATGATTAACTCAAGAGTACTAAGTTTATTTGCAGGTATATTTTTTGACGCTCGTTCAGCTATGGTTATCTTATAGGTTCCCGGAGTTAACCGGTTAAACCGGATAGTGTTATCATTTGTTTTTAATGAAGTCCAGGTGTCGGAATCATCAATTTTATAAATATAAGTGCTATTGCTGTTTTCTTTCGAATATTGTAGATCTGAAAACTCAACGATAATATTGTTTTGGAAGTAAGAAAGTTCAATTTTGTTGTTATAACGAATAGCAGGTTCGTTACTTTTAGTAATATATCTTTTGCCATTTACTATTATGGAGGAAAGAAGAATATTTCGGTTATTATTGGATTCGAGGTAGGCGTCAGGTGAACAGCTTGCAATCCCGTCCGGCCCTCCAAAAAGTATTTGATTTGATTTTTTATCGAAGTAGGAGCTGTAAAATATTTGATCGGTAATGCTAATATGCTGAACAGAGAAATCATTTTTATCAGTAATCCAAAGCCCTTCGGTTGATGAAGCCCATATTTTATCTCCCACTTCTACCAAGGACATTACCTGGGCATCGTTTGCATCTTCAAAAACAATGGTTTTGGTTTGATAAGTTACGGGATTAATGTGAACTACTTTGTTTCGGCACCCAACCCAAATGTTCCCATCTAAGTCGTGTATCATATAATTAGGGGTACTACTATCTTCAAGGTCGGGGAGGGGAAAATTTTCGACCTTTTCCTCTAACATATTCAGACGATCTAATTTTCCATTATGGTTTAAGGCCCATAAATTTCCGACACCGTCGAAGATAATTTGATCTATATTGTTGCTGGATAGTCCGTTGACAGTTGAGAAATGCTTGTTGGCAATATTTATAGGTTTTGCCCGTAGTAGGCGGTTTTTGTTTATCATAAATATTCCGCCGTTAAAACTTGATATCCATAAATTATCGGAACTATCTTCCAATATATTGTAGGACCAATTTGCATTAAAAGTGCTGTCTGCGTTATGAATAAAGTGAGTTGTGAATAGTTCTTTTTCGGAGTTGTAACGGCTAATGCCATAATCGGTTGCCACCCAGAGGTTATTTTCTTTATCTTCAAAAATGTCGCGAATATGATTGTGCGGGATGTAGTATTGTGAATTTCCCATTTTATACCATCTGGTTTCATCATCAACGGCAAGAAGGTTACGGGTACGGATCAATCCGTTGTCCCCCCCCAGCCAATATAGACCTTTCGAATCCTGAAACATACAATAGAACTGGTTGCCTTCTCCGGTTCCGCTAAACTGGAATATAGGAATAAACTCAATTGCTAAATGGCTTGGAGCCATTGAAATACCAAAGTCTGTTCCGAGCCATATATTATCCGATCGATCCCGAAATACATTCCATATGATATTATTTGCCAATGAGTTAGGTCGCTGCGCATTGTGTACAAAATGTCTGGTTTCAATTTCATTATGCAAATAAAGTCCGTTGTCTGTCCCCAGAACAAGGTTATTATCGCGGTCGAGTTCAATTGATTTTACTACCGGAAAACCAGAAAATGTTTGAAGAGAGTCAGTTGAAGGAGAAAATTTTGTCAGGCTTGAGCCTTCGCCAATCCAAATGCAATTTCTTATTTTATCCTTAAACATTGAATTAACCATCCAGTTTGAATTCTCAGCGTCATCATTTATTTGCTCAAATTGATAATCATCTATAGCGAATCTTCCAAAACACCCATTTAATTCAGCGTAAACAAAACCATTGTCTTCAAGAAGCGCATGAACTATGCCGGTATTTCTAATTGTAGGATCGCCATTAAGCATTTTTATCAAATGTTTTTCCTTAAAATTATATTTGAACAGGCCATCGGAGCATCCGAGCCATAAATCATCTCCAATAAGGAGCATGCTTCTTATATCTTTTGAGAATTGAAATTCGAAAGGTTCGTATTTGTCAAATTTGTAGTTGTAGCATAAAAGCCCCGCATCGGTTCCCAGTAGCATGAGGGCTTCCTTGTAAAACACCCCGCAATTAATCATCCTGTTTTCATCACTGCCTACCGAAAAGTGTGGAAAAGAACGGTAGCCATCGTAACTGTATAATCCCTTATTTGTTCCCGCCCATATCAGGCCAAGTTCATCTTGCAGGAAAAAGCGAATAGAGTTGGCTTCCATGCTTAATTTCGAATTATCGAAAGATTGATAACTCATGTTTTGCCCATAAAATATGTACGGTAGTAAAAGTAGTAATATGCCTAAAATCAGTTTGTTAGTCATGCTGTTCGCTTTAGGGAAAGTACCTTTTTTTTATAGTAACGTTTATAAATTCTTTCAACTTAAAAGTATATAAAAAGGGAATATTTCAAAAGAGCCACGACAAGAATGTAGTGCCGGCCAATGTTGTTGTTTGTTTTGTTTGGCTTTTCTTTTTGATGGACATTATTCTTTTAAGTGGTTTATGTGTAGAGTTTTAGTCTGGAAATTTTGTGGTTGTTTTTGGTATTACAAATTAGAAATTGATTTTTACGATCAACAAGATTATTTGTACTAGGTCCGATTGGTTTTTAAATATGTCCGATTTGTTTTTAGATTAAACTGAGGGCGCCTCTTGCGTAAATAAAAGGAAATATGTGGCTTAGTCTTTATTTATAGCAGATTTAAATCCCCGGTTTTATCGCAGCCAGAAGATAATACTGAATCATTTGGGGGTTGTAATTTCAATTTCCGGCAAGAACTGCTGACGAATGAAAATTGACCTTATCAGGGGAAGTTAAATTTGTTTTCTTTTCTGTCCTTTTTATGCTTTTTGCCTTTTGTTGAGTGTAGTAAAATTGTGGCTGAAGAATCTATCAAATTCTTCAGAAATTATTAAATCAATAAACTAACGCTTATGAAACAAAAAGTAATTAACCGTGTATGGTTATCTATTACAGGGCTATTTCTGTTGTTTTCTCTGCAATCTTATTCACAAGATGCGCAAAACAGGGTAGCAGGTACAATTGTTGATGCAGCCAAGGTGCCAATTATTGGTGCAACTGTTATCGAAAAAGGAACCATGAACGGTACCGTAACAGATTTTAATGGCCAGTTTGAACTCGAACTTACACAATCACCGGCCACATTACAAATTCGGATGGTGGGGTATTCCACATTAGAAGTAGCTGCCGAACCCGAAATGGAGCTGACACTGAAAGAAGATGTTCAGATGTTGGACGAGCTTGTTGTTATCGGTTATGGCTCGGTTAAAAAAGAAGATTTAACGGGGTCAGTTTCTGCGATTAAAGCAGAGGAAATTAACCGTGGAGCTGTAAATTCCAGCTACGAATTGTTAAGAGGAAAAGTATCAGGTGTTTTGGTGTTGCCGGGTGGAGATATTCGAATCAGGGGGACATCCTCACTTAATGCATCAAACGATCCGTTGATAGTTGTTGATGGAGTACCATTAAATTACAATGGTTTGTCTTCTGTTAATCCGGATGACATTGAAACTTTTACGGTTTTAAAAGACGCATCGTCGGCCGCAATTTATGGCTCTCGTGCGGCAGGTGGAGTAATTCTTATTACCACTAAAAAACCTGAGGCAAATCAAAAACTAAAAGTGTCGTATAACGGTACGTTTAGTGTAAGCGACTACGATGGCAAAAGAGACGTTATGGGGGCGGATGAATTTAGGGGATTTATTCGCGATCTATATGCAGGAAGCCCTTCCGATTTAGCAGTTGCAAACAGTCTGATGGGTGACGAGAACATTGATTGGATTAATGAAGTAACGCAACTTGGATTAGGACAAACGCATAATTTGGCATTATCAGGTACTGTATTCGACGGACATTTACCCTATCGTGTAGCAGGTAGTGTTATCCATAACAGGGGAACTGTTAAAGACGACTGGAGTGTTAGACCTAATCTTTCTGTTAACTTGTCTCCTAATTTTCTAGACAATCACCTTGTCGTCAATTTCAACGCCAGAATAAATACCAGATTTGATGATGATGGTAATGCTAGTTATGGTAATGCGACAAATTTTAATCCTACTACTCCAATTTATTTTTACAACGAAGACGGTAGTATAGATTACGACACCAATCAGGGATTTTGGATAAGAAGTACAGGCCGTGGTGACAATCTTATTCCGGCGTCTAATGCGCAAACCAATCCTTTACAGTACAAAAGGTTGAAATACGATTACAGAGAAGATTACGGATACGTTGCTAGCAGTGCCATTACTTATCAGGTACATGGTTTTGAAGACTTGTCATTTAAGTTAACTACGAGTATTGATGGTACTAATTTTGCACGCAGAGAACGCATAAGGCCGGACCATTGGGAATTGATTAACGACGGTTTGGCCCCAGGAGTTGGTACCTATTACAAAACTCACGGCTACAAAGAAAACAGAATGCTGGAATCGTTAGTTACTTACAACCATGATTTTAGCGGACATAAGGTAAACGCAATTGCCGGTTATACGTGGCAACATTTCAATTATTATGATTCTAACGAAACAAGGTTTAACGATGACTATAATAACGAAGTGTCGGATGTTCACTATAAAAAAGACGAATTGTATGGTACAATCTATAAACATGGTGAAGAGCACTTCCTGGTTTCGTTTTATACGCGACTGAATTACTCTTTTATGAGTAAATATTTATTAACTGTTACTCTTCGTAATGATGGTTCTTCACGTTTTGCTCCTGATAATCGTTGGGGTTTATTCCCATCGCTTGCACTGGCATGGAACTTAAAAGAAGAATCATTTCTGAAGAGTTCAGAATTGTTTAATCAATTAAAGCTTCGTGCAGGTGTGGGTGTTACTGGACAGGAAAGTGGAATTGCTAATTACTCGTATCTAGCCAATTATATTTTATCGTCAAGTACCAGTAATCAATACCCAATGGGAGGAGATGAGTTAACCTTCTGGTTAAAACCTGATGCTTACGATCCCAATATTAAATGGGAGGAAACAACAACATATAACGTAGGATTAGACTTCGGTATTTTAAATGGTACGGTTAGTGGTAATATTGATGCTTACAAGCGTAAAACCAACGATCTTTTAAATTCAGTTACAATTCCGTTGGGTGCGAATTTTTCAAACTCACTACTTACAAATATTGGTAATATTGAGAATAAAGGTATAGAAGTAGCTCTTGATTTCCACGCTATAAGAAAAAGTGACATGTCACTGAATATTGGAGTAACGGGTACCATGGAGGACACAAAATTTACCAAATTAACAATTGGAGATGACGCAAATAACGCTGATTATTATATTCCTGTTGGAGGAATTGGTGTTGGAACGGGTGGATACATTCAACAACAAAAAGTTGGTTACTCACCAAATATATTTTATACCTACCAACAAGCTTACGATGCAAATGGTGAAGCCATTCAAAACGCACTTGTTGATCGCGATGGAAATGGTTTAATTGATATGAACGACCGTTACCTGTCTGGTAAAAAACCACTTCCTGATTTTTATTATGGCTTAAATGTGAAATTTGGTTACAAAAACTGGGATTTTGGATTTAACGGACACGGTTCAAAAGGGAATTGGTTATTTAACAACTATCGCAGGGGACATTCTACAACTGCACGAACTGATTTGAGTTATGACCGATTGCCAAACTATCATACTTCAGTATTGGAGACAGGTTGGACAGACACCAATAGCGATCCACAAAACTATTCGGATTATTGGTTAGAAGATGCTTCATTCTTTAAAATTGATGACGTTAATGTCGGTTATACTTTTAAAAACGTTATTGAAAAGCAAGGTTCTTCATTACGTTTGGCCGCTACGGTTAATAATGTACTGACAATTACTGATTATTCCGGTGTTGATCCTGAAACAGGCATTGCCGGAAATGGAGACCAGGGTATTGATGGTCGCTCTGATCCACGTATAAGGACATTTACTCTTCGTGCAATGCTTAATTTCTAATCTAAAAAGGGATAAATTATGAAAAAAATAATAATAATATTATGTGTGATGTTCGTTTCAGGAGCAATGAACATATTCACGTCTTGTACTGATGATTTGGATGCTTTCCCATACAATGAAACTGATTTTACATCGGAGAATGCTTACGGTAGCGATTTCGAGAATTACTTATCCGGTTTGGCGAAAATTTATCTAAGTTGGAGTAATATAAGTGATCTTAAAGTTGATGATGGTGGAGCATCAGAGCTTTTAAGAGCCTATTGGAGTATACAGGAGTGTTCGTCTGATGCCTGTAAGAACAACTGGAAAGGCGATGCCTGGACACAGGACATAAATCAAAATACATGGTCCACTGCTTCAAATGCTGCTACTTACGCTATTTATGCTCGTACGCTGCATGGTATTACCTATGTAAATGAATTTTTAAGACAAACAACCGACGACAGATTAAAGCAAAGAGGCTGTAGTAGTGAGGTTGTAGCAAAAGTTCACCAACTGCGTTCTGAGGCACGTTTTGTGCGAGCTTATATGTATTGGATTGCTATTGATACATTTGGTGATGTTCCCTTTGTGACCGAAGATTCGGATTTTGGTGCCGTAACTCCTGAAGTTGGAACAAGATCACAGGTATTTGATTATATAGTAACTGAGTTGGAAGACATCACAGCCAATGATAGCCCAATGGCTGATGCAGGCACTTTGTATCCTCGTGCTGACAAGGGGGCAGCTTTGGGTTTACTTTCACGAATATATCTGAATGCTGAGGTATATAGGAGTACGGTTGATGCAAATGGTAACGTAACTGCAAAAGGTGAGCCAATGTGGCAGGAATGTAAAGCTGTTTGCGAAAAAATATTTGAACTTAATTATGGTCTTTGCAGCAATTATTTCGATCTTTTTCGGGGCGATAATGGTGAAAACCCGGACGCAAGAAAGGAAATGTTATTTTCGGTCTACTATGATAAGAATAATAATTTCTCATGGGGAGGTGCCTATTTTTTAGTTGCAGCTTCGTACCAGGGAGCAGATGAATTAAAAGATGAAAATGGTAACTCTCTCTATTATATGGGTATTAGTACTCCATGGGCAGGTGTTAGAATGCCTTACGAATATGCTAGAGATTATTTTGGAGTATCTGTGCCAGAAAGTGGATATGCCGAAGATGGTACATATACAGGTGAATATGATTATTCCGACTTGCGTGCCGGTGAATTTTATATCAAAGGTCACTCAGAGGTAATGTCGGATATAGGTGTATTTAGCCAGGGGTGGAGCTACTACAAATGGAACAACAGGCCGCATGATAAAACTCCTGCAGAATATGCTGAAGTTGCAGCAGGAAACAGTGGAGCCAGTATTGATATACCGCTAATTCGGCTCGCTGAAATTTATTTAAATTATGCCGAAGCCTGTCTTCATCTAAATAGTACAGGAGTCGCTGTCCCATATCTAAATGAATTAAGAAACAGAGCAGGTTTAATGAATGATATCTCAACCTACGATAGGGATTATATAATTAAAGAACGTGCAGTTGAACTTTCATGGGAGTCGTTACGTCGCACAGACCTTATTCGTTGGGACTTATTTCACTCAAGTACATTTCTTTGGAACTGGAAAGGTGGATCTTACAACGGTCAAGGATTTTCGGAATATAAACTAGTATTTGATTTTCCTGATACAGAGCTTGTTTCAAACTCTAATTTGTCTCATAAACCGGGTTATAATTAAAAACTATAAAATGAATTCAACTATGAAAAATATAAAATATATTTTATGGGTATTTGCAATACTATTTATATGGTCATGCGATACAAGTGAACTGGTAGAGGTAAGGGCTGTGTCTGAAAGCGAAATGGAAAGTCCTATACTAAATTCGATGGGAACAGTGGTTATTGATCAGAATAGTTATGATAATGAAGAGACGCTTACATTTAATTGGACATCAGCTGATTTTGGTTATCCGGCAGCCATTAGTTACGCACTGTATCTGTCGAGTGAAACGACAACAGACTATGAGTTGGCAGCCAATATCAATAGCTCTTCATATACAATTGATCATCAGGCCTTATACGATAAACTTGTAGGTGAAAATAATCTCGGACTACCCACAAATCAAGTTTCTTCACTTTCTGTTTACGTGACAGCAACTGTAGGATCTAATTTTACAGTCATTAAATCAGATATTCAAAGTATAAGCTTTGATATTGCAAAGATTGGTTTAGATGGTGATTTACTGCAAATTGCCGGAGAATTCAACGGTTGGTCGACAAGTGGTGCTGCCATTGTTGGAAACGAAAAAGTATATTCTGGTTACGTCAATATGAATTGGAAAGACCATGAAAGCACCAAGTATAAATTCGTTGATTTTGTGTACTCTACAGCTGCATGGGGAGATTGGTTTGGAGGTACTTTGGATGAACTATCACCAACAGGCGGAGATATAACAATTACTCCAGGAATGAAACATTTCGATGTAGATCTAAATACTAATACAGCAAAAGTAATTAACTTCACAAAAATAGGTCTCACTGGACTTGGTGGTTGGGCTACACCAAGCATGGAAATGGAGTATGATTATACCAATGAATACTATTGGATAGTTGCAGACGCTGCAACGACTGATCAATTTAGAATTCTATGTTATTCACCTGAAGATACAGGATGGGGCTGGAGTTACACTATGGGGCCTCGCGTTGCCGAAGATCTTATTGTTGGATACGACAGTGATGTGAAAATTTTCGACACCAGTATCTCAAAACCATTATTAGGCAAAGATCCAAACATGAAGGTTAATGAAGATGGAACATTTAAATTCATACTGTATTATACAGCCACAGATGCAACCTGGCATTTTAGAGTGGAAAGACCATAATACATGCTAATAATTAGTTCAAATATAGTGTAGTTAGTTAGTTAGTTAGTTAGTTAGTTAGTTAGTTAGTTAGTTAGTTAGTTAGTTAGTTAGTTAGTTAGTTAGTTAGTTAGTTAGTTCGGGATAATTCTCATTCTCGAAACGTGTTAAAAAGGGTGTCGGATTTTTAATCCGGCACTTTTTTAATGAACAAAATTTCTGTCAGTTTTATAAGGAATTGTGAGTGTCATGAATCGAAATTTATATTCTTAGATAATCTTAATTGTTCACAATTCAGATAAGATTTAAGGAAATTCTCAGGATTTGGGACAGACAGAAATAGTTAAATGGTGGTGGGCTTATATGAAGGATATAATGGAAACAAATGAAGATAATTCACCTGTAACTGTTTTTTGGGAGGAAGTTTTTTTAAGGATTAAATTTTTTTCACCGACAGTTAGAGTTTCTCTAATTGAAAGAGACAAACAATTCTATTGCTAGTTTTTTTCTTTTAACTTTTTGGGCTTTTGTTGTTAAGGACGGAAAGATTCTTTCAGAATAATCTTAATTTAATAATTGGAATTAAGGAAAGCTATTTTTGAATAACTGCGATTATGACTAATGAGTAGAATATTTCCATAAATCCAGTAGAAGCTACTTCGTCGTCCGGAAAGTCAGGGCGGCTGATATTACCCATTTTTTGCCAGCAATCTTTCGGAGCTGTTCAGTTTTTATGGAATGTATTAAATAAGAATTAACAAAATCCCCTGTGTTGTAATTTTGTTTCAGAAAAGTGTAAATATGTTACATCGGAAAAACAAGGCTTTAAATTTCCATATAACAAGTATCAAATCTGCTCTCATTTGTAACAATCTTTCAAGCCTTTAAGTTATAGGCCCCATAATTTTGGTTCAGAGTTTTAAACCAATAATTCTGAATCGAAATGAAACAGCAGAACGTATTAACGGTTGCTATAATAATTGCCTTAGGCGGATTTCTTTTTGGCTATGATATAGCAATGATGTCGGGAACGACTACTCAACTTGAAGAGTTATATAACTTAAATAGCTTTTGGTTGGGATTTACAATTGCCATCGCAATTGTTGGTACCATAATCGGTACATTAATAATCGGTAAACCTGCCGAAAAATTTGGAAGAAAAAAATCACTAATCCTGTTATCCGGGATATTTTTTATTTCTGCCTTGGGAAGTGCTTTTTCAGTAGGCTGGGGGATGCTACTATTTTTTAGGTTGATTACCGGTATAATGCTAGGTTGTATTTCTGTTGTAACCCCAATGTTCATAGCAGAAATATCTCCGGCAAAAAAGCGCGGGCGCCTGGTATTACTTAATCAGTTTTTTGTAGTAACAGCTATTTTTCTGGCATTTGCAGTTAATTATTTCCTGGCCGGCACCATCGAATTCGATTCCTGGCGTTGGATGATCGGTGTGGAAGCAATTCCCGCTCTATCTTTCTTTTTACTACTGAACATGGTTCCTGAAAGCCCTAGATGGCTGGTTAACCAAGGACGAAACGAGGAAGCTCATGCCGTTTTTCAACGTATTAAAGCTGAAAACCCGGAAGAAGAAGTACGGATTGTAAAAAATTCAGTCGAGCAGGAAGAAGCTGTCGGTCATGGTAAATTGTTTGTAAAAGAAAATCGTTTTCCGGTGATGATTGCGATTCTCATTGCAGCTTTCAATCAATTAGCAGGTATTAATGCTATAATGATTTATGCACCGCGTGTTTTCGAAATGGCAGGGTTCGAAACCGATATATCTTTGCTCCAATCTATTTCGGTAGGCGCTACCAACCTGCTTTTCACTTTTGTAGCCTTGTTTCTTATAGATAAATACGGACGCCGAACATTATTAATGGTTGGTTCTGTTGGGATGGTATTCTTTCTTGGAATGCTCTCTAAATCATTTTTCACTGGTAATTACTCCGACCTGGGAGGCTACGGGGTAATGATCTACCTGATGGGCTTCATCGCGTTTTTTGCGTTCTCGCAAGGAGCTGTTCTTTGGGTAGTTATTTCAGAAATATTTCCCAACAAAGTGCGTTCGCAGGGACAGGCGCTTGGAAGTTTTACCCACTGGATTTTTGCAGCAGCGCTTATCTGGGGATTTCCGGTTTTAAACAATGCCGTTGGCGGAGGAGTCTCCTTTGGATTTTTCGCGATCATGATGGTATTCCATTTCTTTTTTGCATGGAAAGTTCTGCCTGAAACCAAGGGGAAATCACTGGAGGAAATTCAGCTTGAAATGAAAATGAAAAGAAAATAAAACTCATCATATAACTTCAAAAGAAACTAATCATGCAAATTAAAAACAAAGAAATATTGTGTATCGGAGAAGTGCTTTGGGACAAGTTGCCTTCGGGAGCAAAACCCGGAGGAGCACCAATGAACGTAGCGCTTCACCTGAATGCTATCGGAATGGATGTTGCCATTGCAAGCAGTATCGGGAATGACAATGAAGGAAAAGAATTGAAAGCTTTTTTGAATGAATCCGGGCTTGGAACTTCGTTAATCCAGGAAGATGAATACCTGCCAACAAGCGAAGTTCTTGTTCACCTTGATGAAAATAATAATGCAACATACGAAATATGTGAACCAGTGGCATGGGACAGTATTCGACTAACGGATGATCTGATGAATAAGGCAAAAAGTGCCGGATTATTAATATATGGTACGTTGGCATCCCGAAATCCGATCTCTCGTGAATCTATTATGTATTTGATTGATTATGATGGAATAAAGCTGATTGATGTCAATTTTCGAAAACCATATGATTCGCAATTTGTGGTTGAAGAGTTATTGAAGAAATCAAACATTGCAAAACTCAACGATGATGAACTGGTTGTTTTTGCCAACTGGTACAATAAACACAAATACGACGAAAAGAGCCTGGTAAAATGGTTTGCCAACCAATATGATCTACAAATGGTCTGTATTACAAAAGGAGAAAATGGAGCCATGCTATACGCGGATGGTGAATTTTATGAGCATCGAGGTTTCAAAGTAAATGCTGTTGATACTGTTGGTGCCGGAGATGCATTTTTAGCAGGTTTGGTTGCATCATTAATTAATAATAAATCATTAGAAGATGCATTGGCTTACGCATGTGCTACAGGAGCCTTTGTGGCATCAAAATCAGGAGCTACTCCAAACTACGATATGAATGAAATCAATTCAATCTTATCAGGCATTTCAGTTTAAACAAGTAACAATTTTTAAACAATAAAAGTAATCTTAACTAATTATGAGGAAACGAATCAAATTTGAAAAAACGGCTAAAGGAATTCTAATAATTCTTTTCAGTTTGTTTGCTACAGTGTCGTTTGCACAACAAACCACTGTAACCGGGAAAGTGACCGACTCTAAAGGAGAAAGTTTGCCCGGAGTAACTATTGTTGAAAAAGAAACAACTAATGGAACTGTTACAGACATTGATGGTGGTTATACTATTTCTGTTTCAGCAGATGCAACTCTTGTATACAGTTTTGTGGGTATGCTTAAGCAGGAAATTGCTGTAGGCGGCCAAACAACAATTAATGTACAGCTGAATGAAGAGGCTATTGGCCTGGAACAAATTGTTGTTACGGGTTATCAAACGCAAAAAAAAGCTGATTTAACAGGTGCCATCAGTGTAGTTGAAATGGATGAAGTAAAGGAAACGCCAACCGGAAATGCTGTAAAAGCATTGCAGGGCCGTGTAGCCGGGCTTTATGTAACTACCGACGGGAATCCGGGTTCATTCGCCACTGTTCGAATCCGGGGTGGTAGTACAATGGGAGGAGGAAGTAACGACCCTTTGTATATTATTGATGGAGTACCTACAACAGGAGGTATTGAACAACTTAATCCAAACGACATCGAAACGATGCAGGTATTAAAAGATGCATCGGCTGCCAGTATTTATGGTGCGCGGGCAAACAACGGCGTAATTCTTATTACAACTAAAAAAGGTAAAGAAGGAGTTACTAAGGTTGAGTTCAGCTCTTATGCTACGATTCAAGAATATACCTCAAAACTCGATGTACTAAATACCTACGACCGGGGATATGTAAATTGGCAGGCTGCAATCAACGACGGATTGACACCAACCTCAAGTATTTATAAATATGACTGGCACATGGATGGCGACAATGCAGTGCTCGACAAAATTTTATTGCCTGAATATATCGATCCTGCACAAACCATGCGTCCGGCAGATACACGTTGGTACGACGAGATTTCTCAAACTTCACTCATTCAATCGTACAACCTCACAATCTCTAACGGAAATGAAAGAGGAAGTTCACTTATTTCTTTGAATTATTATAACCACGATGGAATTATCAAAGAAACCAACTCGAATAAAATTACGGCACGTATAAATTCCGATTATAATTTTTGGGACGGTAAATTAAAGGTTGGAGAAAACCTGAATGTTTCAAAAATATACAATGCAGAAATTCCTACAGGCGATGTAATGTACCTGGCATTGGTGCAACAACCCGTAGTTCCGGTAAATTCTGTTGATGGTGGCTGGGGTGGTCCTGCCCCGGGAATGACAGACCGGCACAATCCGGTTCGTTTAATCGAGCAGAACAAACAAAACAAAGGAAAATCATCGCGGGTTTTTGGAAATATTTATGCCGACCTCGAAATAATGAAAGGATTACATTTCAGGACAAGTTATGGTGTGGACTACACCCAAACTTACAGGCGTAAAATGGATTATAGTTACGTGTCGGGATTTTTGATTAGCGACATTAACCGTACAACCACTTCACAGTCGCACAACTTATCGTGGACATGGACCAACACATTGAATTACAAGTTCGAAAAAGAAAAACACAGCCTTGATGTGGTTGCAGGAACTGAAGCCATTAAATACGAAGATGAATGGTTCTGGGCAAGTCGCGAAGGTTTTGTTCTTGAAGATCCGGACTATATGTACCTAGATGCCGGAACCGAAAAAGTGCTG